>PDWI01002557.1_pt1 | contig 27101 bp, 20 predicted proteins | sample 1430891 | NCBI WGS metagenome assembly PDWI01 (sample SAMN01162508, study PRJNA174530) | Oral metagenome, whole genome shotgun sequencing project. | biome: Marine environment; feature: Marine mammal; material: Swab sample of the gingival sulcus; isolation source: swab sample of gingival sulcus... | reverse complement strand
GGGATCTTTTATACTGGCAAAATGATGGAAAATAGAAGCAGTTTTTGAGGACATGGGGGGAAGCCAAATCCTTTATCATCTACACTTTGTTTGCTTGGTCGGCAAGTGAAATTAAGTGCGATTGCCCTAACCCTGTTGTGGTTGCGGATTGAGCACGTTTCCTAAGATGCTACAATGGTCTGGTTGGCTGCGATGTCATTAGCATCGTTGCGGATTGAGCACGTTTCCTAAGATGCTACAATCCCTGCCCTGCGTGCAGCTTGCGGGAGATCGTTGCGGATTGAGCACGTTTCCTAAGATGCTACAATGTAGAGGAGGCCAGCTCTACATCACCCTGGGTTGCGGATTGAGCACGTTTCCTAAGATGCTACAATAGACAGATTGGATTCCATGTGCATGTTTTAGTTGCGGATTGAGCACGTTTCCTAAGATGCTACAATGAAATGAGGGTTCAACATTCCACTAAAGGCGTTGCGGATTGAGCACGTTTCCTAAGATGCTACAATGCACCAAACCGTTTTCCAACAGCGCGACGCGTTGCGGATTGAGCACGTTTCCTAAGATGCTACAATTCCATGTCTTGTAACATATTGATTACTAAGAAAAATATGAGGATAAGTCTGATCTTTTTTAAGGCTGACGAGCCTAAAAAAGGTGAAGTTGATCAGGTTTATCTGGCGTAAGTTGGGACTGACCATAGTAGGATTTGATATTCTGATACTGTTTGTCGGTGATTGTAATGAGTTGAACTTTACCATTTTTTGGGAGTTGGTGCGTTATTTTACGCTCAAATTTTTTAACCCGATCTTTGCTCGAAACGAGGCGCTCATAAACAGAAAACTGGGACATATCAAAACCGTTGTCTAATAGGTAATTTCGAAAACGTGTATATTCTTTCCGATCTGCCTTGGTAACAACGGGCAGGTCAAACATTACTATCATCCACATAAGCTTGTACCCATTAAGAAAGTAAGCAGGCTTCATACGCTATTCCAGTTTGGGTAGCGATAATCGGGGTGTTTTGTCTTTTAACGCGCTAACGTATGAAAACGCTGACATTTGCATGGCATTGTTAACGATGGTGTTTTTACCGTCCACTTCAATATCCAATACTAAAAGTTTAGCGAGTTTTTGCTTGGTGTGTTTATCCAGTTCGTTAATGGTATTATCGGCTTTGAAAATTTCGTAATCTACCAATGGTCTGTAGGGCTCCATCAGGTCGTCAGCTAGGCAGAAGGCATTGCGTTGATTTGAATGGTATATACCCAGCGCCGGGAGTAGGCCAGCCGCCACAATTGCTCTGGCGCAAGCGGCTCTTATAACCGTATAGCCATAGTTTAATGCGGCGTTCAATGTATCCTGGGAGCCGCTGTTGCGCGTGAAACCACCGCTCATAATGGTTTTCCAATAAAGTTTGGCAGCTTGTGCTTCGATGTTTTCCGGGTCGCCCGAGCGCACCTTGTCGGCCAATCTCGAAAACTGATTTTCAACTGATGTCTTATCAGGGTGTAACTGTTTAAGTGTGCTGGCCTGATTTTCTATTTTTCTTTTGACAACCTGTTGCCAGAGCCGCTTTTTTAATGGCTCTGTTGCCGATAATTGTAAATCCAGCGCTCTGTTCGGCTGGTGGTGTGCTGCATATGGGAGGTTGACTGAAATAGGGTGGTAATTACTGCCACATATCACAATCGGTATGCCGCATTCCGCCAGTCTGACCATCAGTGGCTTGGATAGAACGGCCTGCTCAGCGGTAAGCAGCAGGCAGCACATCTCGTCAATAATTACTTTTCCGAGTTGTTTTTCTCCATTCATTACACATAAAAAGCCTCTGCTCAGCTTTGCATACAGCCCGTTTTCTGATAGCTCAACGACATTCCAGCGCATATTCAGATTTTCTTTTTGCTGACATGATTTTCATTAAAAATCTTGTTGATAGATATAAACTTTCGCTCCTTATTTTGCGACTCAAGGTTGTTTCTTAGGTCGATCTTGTTATTGCTGACAGAGTATCCGGCGACGCGCTTGCTGAACACTTCTCCCGAGCGTTTGTCTACTAATTCAATGCAGTCGTTTTTATACAGCCGCATCAGTTTTTTAGCCGCAGGGTGGGAGCGGCCTTCTTTGTCAACCGGTCGCTTGGGGGTGGACTTGTATTGGTTCACTTCTGCATAAGGCACAAACGCACCTTCATATTTGTAGGTGTATTTTCCGGTTTTTTTGTCTCTTTTATATGGGGTTTGCCATATATCGCAATAGGCGTAGGAGTTGAGTGCGTACCCTTTGTATGGTGCGCTTTGAATAGGGCTGATACTCTGATTTTTAACCAGAATGCGGACACTCTTGATTCCCGTGGTTTTGGTAAAATCTGCCAGTTTATGTGTGAGCTGGCTTTTAGGTATGGTTGATCTTAACTTATTCTGGTCTATGGTATTTTTGTTATTCGTAAGGTGTTGCAAAATTCGCTTTTTTATAAGGCTGTCACGGATGCTGAATATATCGGAATGTTTCAATTTGTTTACAGGTTTTCTGGTGACGCCATATTTCTTGCCATCCAATTCGGTAAATCCGTAGGCTGTTCCATTGCACATGGAGCCTTGATCAGTATGATCTGGTTTGTAGGATGCGTTAACTGCGCCAAGCATGTGCTTTAGTTGAGCCTTGAGAGATGCGTCCAGATTGTCGGAAACACGATCTTTTAAAAATTGATACAAATTGTTGATGTGGCGCTGATCCTTTGAAGTGGTTGTGTTAATGCGCTTTATCAGTGAGCGAGATGTCATTCCCACCACGAAAGCATCCACTATATGGTGACGATGATCATTACGGTAGTTATCGGTTGTTTTGTCTTTGTAGTAGTTGAGTTGCCACACATCACGAAGAATTGCGGTTATTTGCCCGTTTACCGAAATAATACTTTGCGGTTCACATATGCAAGACAGGTACTGCTTTGCTTTTCGGCTGATGTATTTAGTGTCATTCAGCTGCCTGGCGATCATGTCACCTCTGTCACCGCCATAAAATTTTTCAAATGCACCTTCTTTGAAGCGTTCGTATTTAGAACTGTGACCGAAACTTTTCAGTGCGCGCTTCATCATTATTGAATAGCGTTCTTGATCTACTCCAAATGCTTCAAAAGGAGTGCGGTTGCCCTTGATGTTGTTGGCATTTTTAAACGCGAGGGTTTTATTGTTGATACCGTCATCGTAGCAGCGGCTGAATGGAATGATATGTTCAATTTCAACTTCACCATTAAAGAGTTGTCTTGCGGAGATTCTTTGCTCTGTAAATATACAGGTGCGATCATCCAGCTCTTCCCATAGTTTTACCTTTTGTATATCTTCTCGCCGCGGATTTTCTATGCCAAATTCAGTCTTGAGAAGGTCTTTAATGCGGTCGTTGTTCTTTTTGTTTTTTGCGTTGTTACGTGATAATTCCTCACGAGCCTGTTTGGAGTTTTTAAGGTCTCGGGTGAGCTCAATATGAATTTTTTGCGGCGTACCACCCATTTTAGCGATAGCCTGATTTACAACAAACCTTAGCTGATTAAGTGCAAGGTGAACCGTAGGGTTTGCGATCTTACCGTATTGGTAGGCATCTTCATCGCGTTCGTGTGGCGCTTTATTGGCATCAGATTCAGGTTTTTCTCCCCATACAGATTCAGGCATTGCAACGCCATAGTAAGGAAGTTCGTCCATCAGCTCGTCCATTGAAAAATGGCTGTGATGTAAAGGAATACCGGTTTCATTACCCAGTTGGGTAACGGCATCACTGTAGATCAGCCCTTGCTTCAAGAATGGGTTTATTTGCTCCATAAATTTGCGTGATACGCTGGCCGTGCCGCGCTTGAAGCGATAATTAGAAAGATTATTAATTTGTTCGTCGGATAAGGATGGAAGTTGTTCCTTCAAGTAACTGATTACCTTGTCATCACTGGCAATCACATTTTTACCAGCGACTTGTTCAAAAGGTTCTATCAGGTATTCAATAATGTCGTTTAATTTGTCGGTGCTCAGTGTATCAGCAAGCTTGCCGAGATAATCGGTTTTTCTTAAGTTGATCAGAGTTTCATTGCCAATTAGCTTGCTGCTGCGGCTTGCCACATCAAGATTAAATTGAGCATCGGAAGGGAAAAACGGATTTTTGTGTTCGTCTTTGAGCTTTACCAAAGATGAAAAAGTTTTTGATTTGCTTTTGTTTAAGGCGTGAATAATCGCGTTGTGTTGTCTTTCTGTCAAATCATGGTTAACACCCTGGGAGACATATTTCAGATTGTTAACTTCTTGTAGAATACGAAATTCATGGCTTATTGGCAGGTCGATATGGGCGCGTGTTTCTTCGGGAAAGAAGCGGCATTTGCCTTTGAGAACCGGTTTCAATGGGTATTGAAAAAAAACAGTTTCTGCTAATAGTGCCCACTGTGCGTCACTTATCAGCGTATTGCCCTGGGTTTCCTGAATTTTTCGAAACTCGGATTGGTACATGGCTCTGTCGGCATAAAATTCGGTTTCACCATTTCTGAACCTCACCGGGGTTTGTTTTATCGGTGTGCCTTTATTTGCCAACACTTTATTTTGTTTGATTTTTTGGTAAAGGTACTCGCCAAGGGTCTGGTCGCCAAGGGATTTCCGCAACGATTCGATTTTTGATTTGTATTCCGATTCTTCACCACCGGATGCCAGCCTGTTTGATTTAAAACCACGTCGCCGCCCCAGGTGAAAAATGGCTCTTCCCAGTGTATAGGGTTCTACTGGCTGGTTTACTGCCAGTGCTCTGGCTTCATACGGGCAGGTTTGTTGCAGTATTATTTTGCGCTCCTGATCATTGGCAGGTAATAATCCGCACTCGATAAGCTCTTTGACCAGGCGGCGCACACGGTTCTGGCCACGATCTCGCGTTCGCCTTATGCCCCTGGCTTTGCGTCGTGCTACGGCCAATGGTTCGTTACTATTACTATCTGGGTCGCGGCCATCAGGGAAAATTCTTACACCAAGGTCTTCTATAGCAGTTGGTTCACCGTCTTCGTCGATAGCGAATACAACGTAACCAATTGAAGATGTGCCCATATCAAGGGATAGCAAATAGGGAGTGTGCATGTTTCACCTTTTGGTTGACAATCAAGTTTCACTCGTTATTCTACTCCTGTGGCGACGGCCACGTGGTAGCATCTTAGGAAGCGTGTTCTATCTGTTAACAAGTTTTAGAACACAAAATAGACTACCCTGCTACGGCAGGGTAGCTTTTTTCTTTGTACACGGCAAAAATTATTGAACAAATATTCTGGGAAGCTGTAAGTGCTTGAAAGCTGTTCGCCTTTCTGTGATCAAACAACAGAGTGGGTGATGGGTTGTGGCAGTCTCTGTGCTTCGCTGGTGGTCGTGAGCTGCGACAAGGGAGCTGAAGGAAACCATGAAAACCCCAAACAGGGAAGCTATCTCCCAACTTGAAGAGCTTCCGAATATAGGAAAGTCGATTGCAGGTAAGCTACGGCTTATTGGTATTGATCAGCCAAAAGCACTTATTGGAAAACAGCCCCTTGAGCTATATGAGCACCTTTGCGCTGTGTCAGGGGAGAGGTACGATCCTTGTGTGCTTGATACGTTTATTTCTGTCATTCATTTCATGGAAAGTGGTGAAGCATTACCGTGGTGGGCGTTTACCGATGAACGAAAGAGTCTCTTGAAAATGGAGAACGGCAAATGAAATGTGGTTATACATATATCCAATCTACCGAAGGCTCAGTTATTGAACTATGTACGCCCGTCGGCGGCTGAAAACAAATGTTCTATAAAGTACTGGGGTGGGTAGCAATCATTGTATCTGTGTTGCTGCTTATTCCCAGTGTCGTGCCGGGAGCCGTTTCAGTGATTGCGTCGTGGCTTGCATTTTTGATATTGCTTGTTTCTATATTGACTATTCAGTCGGGAAACTTCTTTTATTTCAAAGTGACAGCCACTATCTCGGCCATTGGTCTCTTTATTGCGAATGACAGCCTTCGCCTGTACGGCGCATTGCCCGGTGTGCCATGGGTGTATAAATTAACCTGTTATGGCGCATTCATAGTGATCTGCATATTGGCTGTACTTTATGCTAAGAAACGCGCCACTGTGAGTACAGAAAAAACCTGAGACTCAGACCACAACCCTGCGGCTTGTTATAGTCTAAGTCACAGTAATGACCATGTTCGTGCGGCTAACTTTTAAGCTAGATAGCTGCTGAGCCACTACAGTTTAACGTAATAAAGAATCATCGAAGTAGCCAGCAGAATCGCAACCCAGAGTACCATACTGGCACTTGGCCATGTCCGAGCAAAAAATCCCTGTGGGCCATGTGCTTCAAACAAATGGTCAAAATAGCGCTGTCCAAATGCCTTAATACTCGCCATCATCGGATTAATAAACTTAGGTGTATGTTCCTTTATCCACCGAATTGCCAACCACAGAAGTTTGCGGTAGGTCCAGTCAAAGTCCAGTGTAATACTCAGGGTTTGCCGGAACAGTGGCAGTAAAATAAAGAATGCAAACGCTGAGAATAAAATAAGCTGTATCTGCGTCACAATATGCTCAGCCGAGTATGGATGATAATCCACAGGATAGGGCAGAATACCGTAGATCAGGGACGGCGCGACACCAATCAGAATACAAGCAGCCGCCATAATCCACATCGCAAGGCGCATATTCCATGACGGATCAGTGGTGCGAATGCCTGAGTCCCTATCAAAAAACACAAACCATTGGAATTTAAATCCCGCGTGTAATACTGAGGCGGCCGCTGCTGCCATCATCAGAAACCAGACAATGGCAGGTGCGCCTTTGGCAACTGCGCTGGTTTCCAATGACTTTGTGACAAAGCCTGAAGTGAAAGGGGCGGCGAGTACGGCGAGTCCACCAATTACTGCCGCAAAGGTACTGACGGGCATGGACTGAAACAGCCCCCCAAGGTCAGTGCATTTGCGTTTTCCGGTCATGAGCAATACGCTGCCCGCCGCCATCATCAACAAGCCTTTATAAATAATGTGAACAAAGGCATGTGCGGTTGCGCCATTGAGTGCCAACTCTGAACCAACGCCAATGGCCACTAGCATAAAGCCAATCTGGTTGACGATGCTGTAGGCCAAAATACGGCGAATATCGTTCTCCAGCAGCGCATAAATGATGCCGTAAAATACCATGAATAAACCGAGATAAATCAGTATAGCTTCTCCGGGGAATACCATCAAAATAGCGAATACTGCTGTTTTAGTGGTAAACGCAGATAGGAACACCGAGCCACTGGGACTGGCTTCTGGGTAGGCATCAGGAATCCATGATGAAAACGGGGGGGCACCTGCGTTGACCAAAAAGCCAATAAGAATCAGGACACTGGCAATGCTGTCAGCACGTAATGTCGTCAATGCAATACTATCAGTGGCTGTGGTGTGGGTTGCGATACCCGCCATTAAAACAACACCACCGAATAGGTGAACCAATAGATAACGCATGCTGGCGCGATAGGCTCTGGGGTTTTCCCTGACGTTAGACCACAACACCAATGTCGAGGCGATGGCCATAATCTCCCAAAAGATAAACAGGCCAAGAAAGTCGGCAGAGAAAGTCACACCAATTGCGGCTCCGGCATAAATAAATGCGGTACTCAGCTCCATTGAGTTTGCCTGTTTTAAGGCGTATAGCCCACCGACACAGGCCATAATGGAAAATACCGTTGCAAACACTCGTCCCGTTGCGGTGAGGTGCAAAATATTCAGTTGGTAGTCGAGAAAGTGCAGCGTCAGGCTGTGTTCCGGTGTCACCAGCCATACCATAAGAAGGGTAAGCAGCGGCAGGCCAATGACCAATACCGGACGAAAACGAGCGGCTATCCATGGCAGTAATAAACCACCAAAAATCAGGATGAAAGCAGGAGGCAGGATGAAGCTATTCATCGTAATAATCATCCTTTCGTTTGAGTACAAAGCTTAGTAATTTGGCAATTAACACCATAATGGCGCAACTGACAAAACCGAACCAGGGGTAAAAGCCGGGTTGTGCTTCCAAAAGAATACCCTGATCTGCAAAGTGGGCATGATGATGGAGAAACAACTCAGGCAGCAGTGACAGAGCCATTAGTGCTATTAGCGTGTACCAAAACTTTCGGCGATTTTCAGCACGGTACAACCAGTGTTGTTGCTTTTGTTGACTCATGGGGCTACTCCAACGCTCTGTGCCAGAGCCAATGGTAATTCGGAGAAGAAGAACAGCAGCAGCGTTGAGCAGGCTGTTATTGTCAAGGCAATGACAATCGGTAATGGCGCTTCCTTATGATCCCGCGTTTGTTGGGGGTCTTCCGGCTTCATAAATGCGGTATAAATAATCGGAATAAAATAAGAGGCATTTAAAATCGTGGAGGTGAAAATCACACACATCACCAGATATTGTGCTTCCTGGCTGGCACCCTTAAACATATACCACTTGGATAAAAAGCCAGCGGCAGGAGGCAGGGCGATCATGGATAATGCCCCAATACTGAATGCTGCCATTGTCCACGGCATACGATGCCCGATGCCATTCATCTGGCTGATTTCTGTTTTTTTGCTGGCGGTATAAATAGAGCCGGCTGCAAAGAACAAGGTGATCTTACCAAACGCATGGGTGGCAATATGCAGTGAAACAGCAACAATGGAAAAAGGTGCTAATACCAGTGCGCCCATCACGATGTAAGAGAGCTGTCCCACGGTGGAGTAAGCCAAGCATTTTTTCAGATTATCCTGCTGCAAGGCAATGATGGATGCTGTGATTACCGTAAAGCAGGCAACCCCCATAATCCACTCCAGCCCCGGTGCAGTCTTTAATAAATCCAGACCAAAAATATAGGTCACGACCTTAATGACGCTAAAGGCACCGGCCTTTACAACCGCAACTGCGTGTAACAACGCACTGACCGGGGTGGGAGCGACCATTGCAGCAGGCAACCAGCGGTGCATTGGCATAACAGCTGCCTTACCGATACCAAATACAAATAAGGCCATTAGCAGGGTTAGTAATGGCCCCTGGATGTGACCATTAAGTATTCCGCCTACCGTAAAATCAGTGGTACCGCTAAGATGCCAGACCCAAATAATAGCGGGCAGCAATAAACCGATGGAGGTACTAATCAAAATCCCCAGATACACCCGCCCAGCATCACGAGCTTTAACGTGACCGGCATGTGTGACCAATGGGTAAGTGGAGAGGGTTAATACTTCGTAAAATACAAACAATGTCAGCAAGTTGCCAGAAAATGCGATACCGATAGCCGAGCATAAGGCCACTGCAAAACACAGATAGAAACGTGTCTGGTTACCTTCATTATTGCCGCGCATATAACCGATTGAATACAGTGAGTTAACCGGCCAAAGTGTGGCTGCAACCAAGGCGAATATCATACCCAGTGGCTCAAGTGTAAACTTGATTGTGAGGCCACTGACCAGAGTCATTAACTCCAGGCTTGGTCGTTCACCAGCCAGTATGTCCGGGGTCAGTGAGGCCACCGTAGCAAACAGCAACAATGAACCCAGCAAGGTCACCGCTTCCCGAATGTTTGGCCACGGGGAAGCAAGTGCAATACCGGCTGCGGTAAACAGTGGAATCACCAACGCGAGAACCATTAAATCATCAGGCATCAATCCCATCAGAATTGTCCTCCGCTGAGTAACTCTGCCGCACTACGGGCAATGACAGAAATATTTTCGGAACGAATCCCAAAGTACAAATTAGCGCCAATTAAAATGCCAGTAGGGATGAGCAGACTCAGCGGTGCTTCCTTGACTTCTGGCGCACCTACTGGACGCGGCTTGAAATAGGCACTTTCCAATAAACGCCAAGTGTAAATAGCGGCCAACAGTGACGAGATGAGTACGATAATTGTGAGTAGCCAGTAGCCAGCTTCAATGGTCGCCAGAATCAGGTACCATTTTGAGATAAAGCCAACAGTGAGTGGGACACCAATCAAACTAAAGACACCCACAGTAAATGCTGCCATGGTGTACGGCATGGCTTTTCCTGCACCGCGCAAGTGCTCCAATCGCGTCCCGCCCATTTGATAGGCAATCGCGCCGACAGCCAGAAACAGCCCACCTTTCATCAAGGCATGGTTAAATAAGTGCAGTAAAGTTGCCGTCAAGCCGGTGATATTGGTCAGAGACAGCCCCAACAACATATAGCCAATTTGTGCGACGGAGGAATAAGCCAGCACCCGTTTGGTGCCATCCTGAAAAATTGCCACCAGCGAGGCGAACATAATGGCGATAACGGACAATGGCATCAACAGCCAGTGAACATGCATGGACTCAAAGCTGAACTTGACCCCAAAGATTGTAAACAGGAAGCGCAATAATGCGTATATCGCCACCTTGGTTGCGGTTGAGCCGATGAACGCCGATACCGCAGAAGGCGCAAAAGCATAGGCATTAGGCAGCCACAAGTGCAAAGGAAACATTGCCAGCTTTAAACCAAAACCCACAAACAGGAAGGCAAAAGCGGCTTGCAAGGTGCGAGATTCTGGCAGCTCCGCAATACGCGCGGCCAAATCCATCATGTTCAATGTGCCGGTCAGCACATACAGCAGGCCAACACCGATCAGAATAAAGGTTGCCCCCACCGTTCCCATAATCAAGTATTGGAAAGAGGAGGTTAATGCACGACGGTCGCGCCCCAGGCTAATCAGTGTATAGCTAGACAGTGATGAAATCTCCAGCAATACGAACAAGTTAAACGCATCCCCGGTAATAATCATTCCCAACAAGCCCGCCAAACACAGCAACAAAGCCGTGATAAAGAGCTGGTGATGACTTTTCGCAACTTCTTTTTGAATGCTAGTCCAGCTATAGGGGAATACCAAGGCCGCGATGCCGCTGACGATCATCAAGACATAAGCATTGATAATATCAACTCGATACTCAATACCAAACGGTGGCTCCCAGCCGCCAAACGCATAACTGATGATGTCGCCGTTGTGGGTTTTTAATACCAGAATGATGGCAATGGCAAATGCCAGCCAACTGGTTAAGGTAGCGAGCGCCCAAGATATACGCCGGTTGGGAATAAGAAAGCATACCGGTGCCACCAATAGCGGCAGCACCACCTGCAATGCGGGCAGGTGTTCTGAGATCATGCGTCGGCTTCCTCTCTGCGTGCGTGGTCAGCAATGTAATCCTGCTCCAGTATTTCATTCTCCTGGACAGTGCCGTAGGCTTCCTTAATGCGAATAATCAAGGCAAGCCCCAAAGAGGTCGTGGCAATACCGACTACAATCGCGGTCAGAATCAGTACATGGGGCAGGGGGTTGGAGTAGTTTGTTACCCCTTCGACCAAAATGGGTGCAGTTCCGCCCGACACTTTACTCATCGAGATATACAGCATAAAAACAGAGGTCTGAAAAATGTTCAATCCGACGATTTTCTTGGTTAGATGGTTACTGGCGATTAATGTGTAGAAACCCGCCATCATTAAAAAAATGACGACCCAGTAATTATACAGCTCCAATGCAATCATGGGTTTTGGTCTCCACGGCTAATAAAGGCAAAGAACATCAGAATCATAACGGATGCCACTGTCAGGCCGACCCCAAATTCAATGATCAAAATGCCCTCGTGTTGCCCAGTGATGGGATCTTTTGCCAGCACGTCATAATCAAGAAATTTACCGCCCTTTAGTAGAGTCCAGATACCGACCCCGCCATAGATAAGCACACCAGCGGATGCCAGTGTTTTTAGTAATTTGGGTGGTGCCAGTTGCATGCCATCATACTGACTAAAGGTTAGCGTGTAGAGGATGATGGCAACGGAAAAAATTACACCCGCCTGAAAGCCCCCACCGGGGCCAAAGTCGCCATGAAACTGCACATATAGGGCAAACAGCAGAATAAATGGCACCATAAACTTGGTCATGACCTGCAAAATAGGTCGAGCCGGTTCTTCGGAATAACTAGGCGCAATTTTAGGCTCATGTATGCCGATTAATGACAACACACCGACCAGCGCCGCGAAGACCACAATCACCTCGCCCATCGTGTCGTAGCCACGATAACTGGCAAGCACCGATGTCACCATATTTGGAATGCCAATTTCGTTAGGGGATTCCTGAATATAGCGAGGGGCAACGTGCTGGTGTATGGGGGCTGTGGGATCACTGAATACGGGCATATCCAGCGTGCCATAGACCAATACTGCACCGGTAATGGAGACCACAATGAATGGGAGAACCGCATTAATGGTGGGCGTTTTTTTCTGCTCATAGCCGGTAATACCGATAGTGGCCAGCATGAGTACAGTGGAAATACCCGCACCCACGGCGGCTTCGGTAAAGGCCACATCAACCGCGTCCAAAATAACAAAGAGCAACGCCGAAATCAGACTGTAAATACCAGACAGCATGATAATAGCGAATAAATTGCGCAGACGAACAATGGCAATGGTGCTAAATACCAACATTGTGAGTAACACAATGTCGATGAGAATGACTATGTCGATGACGATTCCTCCCTGTGAGAGGTCGCGCTACGCGACGTGGCCAGAACAGGTTTCAGGCCGGTTTGATAAGCCGAACGAATCAGTGCATGACTGGCGACTGGACTGGTTAGCCACAGCAGCCCGACGATCATCAGCAGTTTGGCGGAGACCAGTGAAAAACCCGCTTGCAGCACTAATCCCATAATCACAAAAAAGACACAAAGCGTGTCCGTTACACTGGCAGCATGCAGGCGCGTGTAAAATTCTTCGAAGCGAAAAATTCCGATGGCACCACTTAGCCCCAGTACGCAACCCAGCATCAGGCACGCCCAACTGAGCAGATTGATGATCATTTCCATCTGTTAGTCCTCATTACTGGCGGAGGGTGGAGGAAAACGCTCCACAAACTTTAACACCGCAATCACACCAACAAAATTGATTAAGGCATAGACCAATGCAATATCCATAAAGTCGGGACGGCCAGTTAAAAAACCGTAGACAGCGATAAACAATACCGTTTTAGTGCCGAACATATTAACGGCCAGAATCCGGTCGTAAACACTTGGACCAATAAAGGCACGTGCCAGTGCGATCCCCATGACAATTAAAAAGGCGATGCACGTTACAGCAAACATCATGAGTCTTTACCCTCCAGCAAATGGACGCGTCGTCCCATTTCACCTTCTTCCAAATCTTCCATGCCTTCCTCTAAGAGTGCATACACCAATATCTCATCATTTCTCACTTCAATAGAAATAGTACCCGGTGTCAACGTAATGGCGTTGGCATAAACCGTCCGCGCAATACGGGAACGTGGCTCCATACGTAAGGTACGAATAACCGGGGAAATAGGGTACTTTTTAGGAAACCAGATACATTTTAACACCACAATATTGGCTTTAATGATCTCAACCATTAACCAGGGCCAAAGCCTGTGTTGGCGTCGTAAAACAGTCAGACCACGCGCCCGAAATGCGTATTTGCGCTCAATGCGAATGGCCATCCACAGAGAGAGCGCGACAGATGCTGCGCCCAAACCCAAAATCAACGGGTTCGTCCAGTAGCCTGACAGGATCAGCCAGAATAGCGTCAGTCCAACAATTAATAGATAACGGTATGGCATTGTATTTAACGTGATCTCCCCGAAAACAGTCGATTATACATGAGTTGGCAAATTCATCGGTCTACTGTTCGACGTCAAATAGCCGCTGTCATGGTTTTGAGATGGCGACGGATTATGCACAGTTACCTGAGTAAAAGGAATCTCCCAGTGATTTTCAGTGCAGGCATCCACACTCCAGCGCTGTATGGCCCGCTTGATTCGGTTGTACAAGTCACCAAGACGGCCTTTAAAGTCGGCAATAACCACCAGATCCAGTGAAGAGCTATTGGCATAGGCAAACTCAACCCGCAGATTCAACAGGTCTTTGCTGTAGCCTTCTTCTTCGAATTTACGTTGCAGGGTTTCCTGAAGAATGTTCGGAATCTCCTCGGTACTGGCCGCCTGAAGATCGTAGCTGATACCGATGGTTTCCTTGATACGGAAATTAACTGACAGGTTCAGCGGCGCTAATGCCAGAAAGTCCTGTGTCAGGTAGGTTTTGTGCGCACCGCCACGTTGCACCAGTTTGACAAACTCGGATGAAATACCAATCACTTTACCGCGAATGCCATCCGATAAAATCACCCAGTCACCTTTAGCGCAGGGAAACCAAGGCTCATCATGGTTATCAGGACGCGACCTGAGACCAACTAGCTCCTTGATTGGAATACGTTGTTTGATACCGGCTACCGGATTTTCCAGAATGGAATAAATGTTAATGACATCAACCCGCCAGGGAATGCCATCCAGAAAAATACGCTCGCCTTCACGCACAGCGCCGACATTCAAGAATAACTCAATCTGCTTGCGATAGGCCGGAATGGCAGTACGCAGCGTCCAGGCAATGCCCAGTAAAATCAGCAAACTAAAGCTGAATAGCACCCAGTCCTCCGCGAGGTAAAACACAACGGCCGGACAGATGGCAATCAGAATGAACGTGATGACGCGGTGTGATAAGTCGATCAGGCGGATACGAAAGCTGCGTGACTGGCGATTAAACTGGGGAACCAGCTTTTTCAATAGCACACGGGTCAACCGAGAAAGGATGAAAATGACCGCGATAGCCAGTAACGCCTGTGAAATATACAGGCCGCGCTGCTTGAAAAATGTTTTAAAGTAGTTACGCGTTGACTCAGCAAAAGGCACCTCGGCGGCCACCAGTTTTTTCAGTTGTTGTGAGGCGCTGGTCAGTTGGCTATTCGTCATGGCATATTCTTTTTTCCAGAATTCCATTTTTGCCTGTAGCGTACTGCGCAGTTTCTTGTCCTGTACAGGTTGGCTGAGCAACTCGGATAAGTGCGCCATGGCCTCTTTGATGTACTTTTGCTTTTCTTTGTTGCGGGCAATGGTTTCTCGTAATGCTGATTTTTTGCGCACATTACGGGTCATGTTGTTCATTTCCTGTAACGTCGGTTTGATCAGCGCAATCACTTCTTGTTCGAGACTGAATACAGTCTCCTGTGGCTCTTTAACGGCTGTCAGGTCAATATCGGTGGCGATTTCATCAAAGCTCAGATCGGCATTCTGCAGTTCTTTTTCCAGGCTGGTAATCTTGCTCATCAGGCTGGCTTTATCTTCCTCAGTCACTGCCTCCTTCAATTGTTTACGTTGTTCTTTTATCGACTGTGCAAGATTGCCCTTGATTTCCATCACTGCCTGTAAGGCATCCAATTTTTCAGTGATTTCCGCTTTTGCGTTCTCTGCAGGAGCAGTTTTATTAACCTCATCGGCTGCAATACTCTGCAGGCCACAGATGAAGAATATAAAAAGGATGATGCCGCGCAGGAAATGTCGTGTCATAAGTGCTCCGCTCTTTGGTAGTGGGCCTAATATACCACCAGATTAGGCGATCATCATCCGCAAAAAAGGATGACTCTGGCAGCTATTGACCAAAGAGAGGCCACATCCTATGCTCAATACGCCTTTGTACACATGTGACTGATCGTACTTTGCCTATAAAACATGCAAAATAAGCGTTATGAATCAACACCAAACATTTTATCGCCATCCAGATTTACCCTTTTTGGAACTCCGCTGCGGTTATGACACCACAGCATGTTACGCTTTACATACACATGCGGAATACTCCCTGGGGGCAGTGTTGCGAGGGTATTCGCGTTATCAATATCAGCAACGGCATTTTCGCCTGAGCCGGGGCGATAGCGTCTTCGTGCCAGCCAATATTGCTCATGCTTGCAACCTTGATGATGCTAATACAGCCAACTCGTGGCAATATCTGATGCTGTATATTCATGCAGATTATTGGCAACAATTATGTGCGGATTGGCAGGTAAAAATGTTGTTTGATGGCAAACCAATCAATAGCCCCGAACTGTTCCGGTTACTTATTCAACTGCATCAAACATGGGCAATGCAACCGGATGAAGCTGCTGTTATTGAGGCTGCCTGGTTAAAGTGTTTTTCCCAACTGATTAAAGTTGGCTATTCTGTCAGGCAAAAAGATTGTAATGACAAACCCTGTACTCCATTGGTTGATGACATCTTGTCGTGGTTAGATCATTGCACATCAGAACCGTTGTCTTTGGCCCGGTTAGCGCAGGTAACGGGTTATCAACGCCACCAAATTTTGCGGAAATTTCAGCAGGAACTGGGGATCAGCCCGTATCAATACCTATTGAACAAACGGATTCAGCATGCAAAAAAATTATTAAAATCGGGGCATCCCTTGAGTGAGGTCACCTATCAACTCGGTTTTTCCGATCAGGCACATTTTCAACACACGTTTAAACGCTATACGGCGATAACACCACGTCAGTACCAGATTCAAACAACTACAATCAAAACAATAAGTACAACAAACTAACTCCCAAAATCACCGCCAGGCCTTTGTTAAAATATTGCAGGTATTTCTCGGTCTGTCGCCAATAGGTTAATAACTTACCTGCCCATAACCAACAACAAATGGACAAAAAACAGATGACGAAGTAGATCGCTGTCATCGTCACTAACCGTGTTTTATCCTGGGGCGCGTATAAACCGACAACGGAGACAGACACTAACCACGCTTTGGGATTCAACCATTGCAACAATGCCCCTTTGACAAAGTTGGGTTGAAAAGCAGTGTCGCCTTCCAATTTTCCATCAGACTGCCACAACTTCCACACAATCCATGCGATAAACCCGATACCTGCCCATTTAATAACTTGCATAATTATCGGGACTTGACTGATCAGAGACTGCAAACCGATACCGTTCATAAACAACAACGCACAAAACCCAAAGGTTGCCCCCAGCACAAACAATAGCCCCGACCGCATTTTTTGGTGAACGCCTGCACTCATCGCCAATAAGTTCACAGGCCCAGGGGAAACCGCAGTCACCAATGCCACCATTGCAACCGTCATAAACCATGTAAAAGTCATAGATACTCCCTTATTTTTTAGTAGGTCGCTGTACTTTAAGGGAGGCCGTTGATAACTGATTGTATAAAAGGAACAGGTTTGTATTATCAAGCCGTTAAGCTATAGATTCTTTCGCTCATCCCACACTGCTGATCTGTTTTTCTTGCCGTGTCATGGGTGGGTAACCTCGTGCGAATGGTTTACCTTTAATTCGAGGCAATTCAGAATGATGTGGGAGGTTGCGTTAAAGCCAATTCTAAGACATAGTTGGACAGGGTAAAAATACTGGCCTGATATTAAAATCGAGCCAGATTGGTAAGTGTTATATGTTGTCCGTTTTGATCGTTTATATATCGATTTTTTATGGGCCATGCTTAGGCATCAAGCCCATTCTATGACAAGGACGAGCGGTGTATGTTGGAACAAAGTTCATCAAAGATTCAATTCTTACTACCACAAGGCAGTGCGAATCGCAGTGCTGAACATCAGTCGCTTGGCAAGGTATTGCCAAAGGTGCTTGGTGGAAGTACGAGATCAGCGGACGACAAGCGTGACCCGTTCATTAATGATCGGGTGATTGATGTTGAGTCAGTCTTTGATATCAGCGGCATGGCAAGGGACGGCCAAGCGGCGGCGCGACAGGAAGCGGTAGACGGCCACCGGCTGCTGACGCTGGAGGCCATTGATGGTAGCACTCTGATTATTCGTGCGGACAGGCTCAAGGAAGAGCTGGCCCGTTTATATCCTGATAGGGCCGTTGAAGGCAGTGCAGAGGATGGCGAGCGAATTAACCTCAGTGTTTTACAGGACGACGAGGCGGTTGCGCGCGGGTTGGGCAACTGGATTTGGTCAACGCTTTCGGTACTGAACATTAAGCCCGATGGCTTGGTGGAGACGGCTAAAGATAAAGCGCTGGAACTGCTTAAGGATAAGCTTGGTGAGGAGTATGAAACGCTAGCGTATGCCGGTGCATCGTGGGCAGGTGCTAAGGCACTTATGTGGGCGATTGAAAGTCGTCTGGATGGTGAGCCGGGTTTGTATCATTGGACTGCACAACACCCACACATTCTGCCGCACCATAAAGTCGATGTCGAAACGCCAGAGCTAGTAAAGGCCGCTGAAGATGGGCAACCGATACTGGTGTTTATTCATGGCGCAGCGTCCAGCACGGTGGGTAGCTTTGGAAAGTTGCGCGACGGTACGGACGAGGGCAACTGGGATAATCTGACACGCCGCTTTGCTGGTCATGTTTATGGTTTTGAGCACCGCACGTTTTCCGAAAATCCAATTGAAAATGCCATTTTACTGGCTAAATCATTACCCAAACATAGCAAACTCTCTTTAGTTGCCCATTCCCGCGGTGGCTTGGTGGGGGATTTGTTGTGTATTAAGGAATTTACCGATGACATGATTAATCGCTTCCAGCGCAAGCCGGTGTCGGATGAGTCGGGGGATGCGGAGTCTGAGGAAAATCAAAAGCTAAATGAGGCGGTCAGTCGGGAAGAGCGTAATCAGTTACGGCAATTACGTGATATTCTGCAAGAGAAAAATTTCAGGATTGAGCGTTATATGCGGGTGGCGTGCCCGGCCAGTGGCACCACCTTGCTGGCAGGAAATCTGGATTTATTCTTATCTAGCATGTTATCCCTGATCAATTTTACCGTGGGTTTGATCCCTGCGGTGGGGGCGCTTGGTGGCGCGGCCTTATCAGCATTCCGGCGCATTGTGCTGGAAATTGCGGAAAAGCGCATTGATCCGCACTTGATTCCAGGGATCGAAGCGATGTTGCCCAGCTCGCCAATGACGGTGTTGCTGGCTCAGGCTCAGCGCGTTGAAGGCATCGACATGGCTGTTATCTCCGGCGATGCGGGTGGCGAGAATGGCGGTGTTCTCAAGCGCATTGCGGTGATGCTGACGGACTGGATTATTTTCGATCATTTTGATAACGACTTGATCGTGGATACGCAATCCATGCGGGCCGGTTTGGCAAGACGGAATAAGACCCGTGAATATTTTGCCAAAGGCCATGAGGTGAATCACTTTAGCTATTTTGAGCGACCCGATACTCGTCGTGCGCTGTGTAAGTGGATGACCGATGAACAGCCGCAGGCGTTGGCAGCTTTTAGCCCCATCCCAACTGATTTTGAATTAAAGTTGGATGAGCTTGTGGAAGATACGCCATCAGACATGCGTAGTGCGACAGTGTTGCCCGATGATGCGCCGCTGGTGTTTTATCTGCCTGGTGTAATGGGTAGCCATCTTGAAATCGCCAAAGACAGCCAAGGTCGGGGGGATGGTGATCGTGTCTGGTTTGATCCGTTTGATTTAACCGCGGGCGGCATTGGTCAAATCGTTATTGAAAAAGAAAATGTCAGGCCGGAGGGCATTTTTCAGCGTTACTACGGCGGGCTTGAGCATTATCTGAGCCGTGATCACGAAGTGATTAGTTTTCCGTATGACTGGCGGCAATCTATTTTACAAACGGCTGAGCAACTGGCTGACGCAGTCAGGAATAAGCTGGAAGATATTGAAGACAAACCGCAGCGGCAGGTGTGCTTTTTAGCCCATTGCATGGGTGGCTTGGTGGTTCGTGCCATGATAGCCAAATACCCGGAATTGTGGGAGAAGGTTGTCACTGAACACGATGGACACTTTGTCATGCTGGGTACGCCAAACAATGGCTCGCACGCGGTAGTGGAGAGTCTGATTGGTAAAGGTGACTCGGTACGCAAGCTGGCATCGCTGGATTTTCATCACAATTTGCAGGAAATTATCGGCATTATCGGCTCTTTTGAGGGGGTGTTGCAGCTTTTGCCCCGTCATGGCTTTGTCGATACCGGACTGGGTGCTGACAGTCTTGGCGATCAGCAAATCCCCGTTGAAAAATACGATGAGATTCCGACCTGGAAGTCGCTCAAAGCCAGTAATGCAGATCGTTGGTTCCATTATCGCCCTGATAGTTTGGGCTTGGTGCCATCTGCCAGTCAGCTTGCATCAGTCACAGCTTTGTGGAAATTACTGGCTGATCAGCATAAGGAAGGCGGATTCCCATATGCAAAGCAGGTTGCTTATGTCTTTGGTCTGGATGGGCACACGCCTTGTGGCATTACGCAAGGGAACGGGCGTCTGTATCTGCATGGTACGGTGCATGGTGATGGTGCGGTAAGCTGGGATTCTGGCCGTCTTCGCTCGTTAGAGGATAGCTGTTACTGGTATATGCCAGTGCCACACTCCAATCTGACCAATAGCCCTGAATATTTTGCAGCGGTGGTTGATTTAATCCGCAAAGGTAAAACCACGCAGTTAAGTAACCAGCCGCCACGTACCCGCAGCAGCTCAGTAAATAGTTATCGTTATGATGCCGGGCCAGTGCTTCAGCCGGGCGCTGAAGATATTGCCTTGTCGTTCTTTGGCGGCAGGCCGCATCGCAAGCCGACACCGGACAATACGCAGGTGCTCAAGGTGAGTGTAAAAGCCTCGGACTTACGCTTTGTGCAACGGCCATTATTGTGCGGCCATTATGTGGCGGATTCCATTGCGGGCGCCGAGCATCATATTGATCAAAGCTTGGTGGGTGGCGCGCTTCGACAGCGTGAGCGTTTGGGTATTTACCCCGGCGAGATTGGCACCAGCACCATCGTGCTCAACCCTCGCACCACAGAAGACATCCAGCGTGGCAGTGGTCGCGGGGCCATTATCGTCGGGCTAGGGGAGTGGAGCACTATTACCACTGACAACCTGACCAATACTGTGCGTGATGGCGTGTTGCAATATCTGTTACACACCACGGAATGCCGCTCCGGGCCAGAGTCACTCGACAACCCACACGCCGATGCTGGGGTCACTGATCTGAGTATTTGTAGCTTGCTAATGGGCTACAACTCCACCACACATATTACGGTATCTGCTTCAATTGAAGCCATTGTACGCGGTGTGTGTGAAGCCAATCAGCAGTATCGTTATAACCGAACAGAACAGCAATCAAAACGCGCTATCGGTCATCTGGAGTTTATCGAGTTGTATCGTGATACAGCCATTGCGGCTGCGTACGCGGTTCGAGACTTGCCACACCGCCTGGAAAAAGATTTAAAGCAGTTAGAGACCCGCATTATTCCTGAGGCGGAATTATTGGTCTTTAAGGGTGTGCGTGAGCGCTTGAGTGGACGCACGCATGGCTCGGGATACTGGTCTCGCTTGATGGTGACGGATGCGGACCAAGGTAATGCAGAATGTCCAGCTTCGTGTTATGAGAGCAAATATTTATCTCCCATTCCGCAACAAGTAATGGCGACGCTAAAAAAGCAACTAGTCCAGGACAATGCCGAGGATGAGGGAAGCGATGCCCATACGACTCAGCCCGAGGTGGTGGCGGAGCGTCTAAAATATGTTTATCTATCCGAGCGGGCCAGAGCGGAGGCGATTAACCAACAGCGCCAGCCCGGATTGATCGAAGCGCTGATTAAAGATGCGATTAAAGACCGTCGCTACAATAAAGATATTAGCCGAACCTTATTTCAGTTAATGGTTCCGCTTGACTTTAAGGCAACCATGCGCCGCACTGAAAAATTGCTGCTGGTGCTGGATGGCTACACGGCAAATCTGCCTTGGGAAATGCTTCAAGCGGGTGATGAACCCTTGGTGCAGAAAGTGGCCATGGTGCGTCAGTTAGTATCGACACGTTTTCGTAAAAATGTCACGGCCAGTACCGATCAGAATGCTTGTGTCATCGGCAATCCGTCAACGGTGGGCTTTCATAAACACTTTGTGGTGAAAGGAGCACACACATCAGGAGGGGAAGATGCTTTACCGCCGCTGCTTGGCGCCGTTAAAGAGTCGAAAAAAGTCGCTAAAACACTGACGAAATATGGCTATGACGTTGAAAAGCTTTATCCTGAACATGAGTCAGGGGAGCCGCAACACAAGGCATTGGACGTGTTTAATGTGCTTTTTAAAAAGCTCTATCGCATTTTGATGATTGCCGCGCATGGTGAAGTGAATGTCCGTAGTAAAAACGACGGCAAGCTGCGAACCGGTGTGGTGTTGTCCGATGGCGTGATGCTGACAGCCGCCGAAATTGCACAAATGGAAGTCGTACCGGATTTGGTTTTCTTGAACTGCTGTCACTTGGCGAAAGTCGATAGCACTCCTAATACTGGTTATAACCGACTGGCCTACAGCTTGGCGCGTGAGTTAATCGAAATGGGTGTACGTTGTGTGATTGCTGCGGGTTGGGCAGTTGATGATGGCGCAGCCTGCACTTTCTCAGAGACATTTTTTGAGCAGTTCGTGGGTGAAGGGAAGGCCTTTGGCGATGCAGTGTTTGAGGCGCGCCAGCGCACTTATAAACAGCATCCGGGCCTGAATACCTGGGGTGCGTATCAGGCCTATGGTGATCCGAATTATGTATTAAAAGCCACGGATGACACATCCTATGACGAAAGTAACTGGGTGCCGGTTGCACCAGAGGAATTGACCTCGCAACTAGACGTTATCGGAGTCAATATCGAGCATAAGAACCGTAATGGCAAGCCTTATCGCTTTGCGGAGCTTTCTGAGGAGATTGAGTCGCGCCTGGCAAAAGTGCCACAAGAGTGGGTAGATCGCCCTAGCATACAGTATCAGCTGGCCGGCTTGTATGGCAGCATACTTCCCGAAGGCTTCCAGAAAGCCAGAGAGGCATTCCAGCGCGCAATTTATGAAAATGATCTGGAAAAGCGGGTGCCAATTGAAGCAGTGCAAAATCTTGGAAATTTGGAAGCGAAGCAGGCAGAAACCCTGTCGGCAGAGGCGGATAAGTTGTCGGCAGAAATAAAGCGGGAACAGAATGCTGATCAGAAACGTCGTCTGAAAGCTTTGAGAGAGCAGTATCAGAGTGATGCAAAGCAGTTAATTGAGCAGTCAATTAAGCGCCTTGAGGGATTACTGGATGTGACTCAGGATGTACAAGACTTGGCTTCCCTGCATCAGGGAGCAAGCCGTAACCGGCGTATTAATACGGAACGCTACGCACTATTGGGAAGTGCCTATAAACGGAAAGCCGTTATCTGGCTACGACTCGGGAGGCAGTGGACAACGATTAGAAAGTGTTTGATGGAAAGTGATCAGGCTTACCAAAAAGCAGAAGGTGTTCCCTTTGACGACAATTTCGATCCGTATGCCATGATTAATCATTTGCAACTCAGTGGCTTGCTGGGTGAGACCGTGAGTAATCATCAGCAGCTGATTGAAAAAGCACAGGAAGCAGCGCGTCGCCTGTTTAATAAACAACATGATTTTTTCGCCGCAGCAATGGTTGCAGATGCCGAGATTGCGCTATTTCTGCTGGAGCCAATGGCGAAAGGAACCCGCCAGTACGAAATTAGCGAGGAGTTGATACGCCTTTATACGGAAGCGGTGCAAGATGTCCCGCGAAATCATCGGCAATTCAACGCAACGGAGACCCAGTTGCAATACCTGGTTGCGTTTTTAGAGAGAAAAGCCAACAGCGAAAAAACAGGTCAGCGCGAAGCCCGTGACAAGGCCAGAGTACTGGCTGCGGTGGCGGTTGGCCTAAGTAAATTATAAACAACGTGAATGAATTGAATGCGAGAGCAAGGATGTTTGGTATGTCAGAGCAAAAGCGACAAAACAAGATAAATGCAGCATTACAGAGTTTTCAGCAGGACTCTGTCAGCTTTATGAACCAGCAACCACCAAAATGGGATGCGACAGGGGAAGTCACGCAAGGCCACAAGATTTTTTCTGACAAGGACATTGAGCAAAAGGATTACATCACGATTCGTGATGGGTTCCGTGCGGTGATAACTGCTGACGAAGATATGGGGAGCCGTGCTGCATTTCAGTCAAATGATTTGGCGCAAAAGCTTGTCGATGACTTGCACTACACTGACTTGAAGTCGATGGAAGAAGCGGATCTCATGGAGTCTGAATTGGCAGAGTCACCTTGGTCGGATGACTACTGGGGGCTGTATCTGGGCGTGTTGGGCCAGCGTTATGCCGACCCCTATTTTCCTGCATCAAGCGACTGGAAGAAGAATCACGATTATGTGACGACCAATAGCCCTGACAAGGTGCTTGCCAAGGGTGATCGTCGTGCCATTAATCAGTTATCGCCGTCAGAAAAGTACGATGCCTTGGTCGGGGATAGTAATTTCAGCCTAACGCGCGCGATGTGGGCTGAGGGTCAAGGCTATTACGACCAATATGGCACCGTCGAGAAATGGATGGGAATTTGTCACGGCTGGGCACCGGCAGCTTATATGATGGATCGCCCACGAAATGCCGTGTTCACCAGGGCGGCTGATGGTACTGAAATCATTTTCTATCCTTCGGATATCAAGTCATTGGCGTCTTTACTGTGGGCAAAAGTGATGCCACCTACCCGATTTATTGGCGGACGTTGCAACGACAAAAAAGCGGATCTTCAGCAGGATGAAAACGGCCGGTTGACTTCACAAGATGCATTCGACACCAATCCCGGAACGTGGCACTTGTCGGTGGTTAATCAAATCGGCGCAGCCAAGCGCAGCATGGTCATGGATGCGACCTATGATTATGAGGTGTGGAATCAGCCAGTGCATGGCTATAGTTATCGCTATGTGAACCCGGAAAAACTCACTTATGTGGATACTTTGGAAAAGGCAACGGTAGCGTTAGCGGATATGAAAAATGATCGCTTCAGTAGTTACCGAAGTAAGGATGCGCGTAGTATCGTGGGTATCCACATGGAAGTGGCCTACGTGGTCGAAACAACGCCGAGCCATAAGACCCCCGACTCCCCCGATGATGACTTAATCCAGAAAGTCGATTACTACTACGACCTTGAACTGGATGAGAAGCAGCGGATTATTGGTGGCGAGTGGTATATGAATAAACATCCTGATTTCCTATGGACGCCCGACAGTGCAGCCAAGGCGCAGACACGTTTTGATACACACGCAACTGGTCAGTGGGTTGGTGGTAACAAAACGCCAGAACATTGGCAGAACGCAGCCAAGCAGGCCTCTATCTCGGACAACTCACCATTGGCTGTGATTGTGGAGCGCTTGATTGATCTGTCGCGTGAAAAGTGATGCGTCAAGGGGAGGTGATGGATTTGCCGGCCTAACCGAGTGCCCGGCTCGGTTAGGCGCTGACAACACGTTTTGGTGTAATACAGTGACTTAACTTACCGATATTTAATACCTTTTTTGTAAATCTGCACTATACTGAGGGTGCGGTGTTTGACAAAGCCGCTCTGCTCGTTCCCCTGTCAAATCTAGTTAACTGAGTGGACTTTTGCGTGGCATTATGAAGACAAGGAAATCGTCATAATGTCGCGTTTTCTATTTTTTGAAGCGATGCATTCCAGCCGGTCATCGGCCACCGCCTTCCCTTAGTCAATCCTTCGCGTTACATCTTGTTTGGCATAATTAAGATAATAGACATCCATAACCAAGCAAGCGACTGAGCGCGCGGTAATTAAAATGAAAAATAAATGGTTTGTAATAGGATGTCTGTTATTCCTTATATTGTTTAGCGGTAATGCTGCTGCCGCTGAGTTCTGTGAAGACGATTATTATATCGATCAGACGATGCCTAATGGCTCGCGCTGGGATATGTGTTGGACTCATGATGTTAATCAAGGCATCCGTTACCATCACATCTTTTACACGCCTAAACACGAAACACGCCGCATGGTACTTTATGATGCCTCGGTCGCACAGATTCATGTGCCGTATGACGACAATGGTGCCCGCTATCATGATGTGTCCGATTTTGGCCTGGGCGGTGATGGCCTTGTGGCTTTGTCTGAAGGTGATTGTATCGCTGGCTCACGGGCTTATCACAATGGCAAGCCGGTACTGTGCTACCAAATGAGAAAAGACGGCTCCGCCTTTCGCTTGCGGGATAATCGAGCTGATCAGCACATGATGAAAGTGTTTAGCGTGTCCCGTGTTGGCGAATACCTGTATTCAGCAGAGTGGCGCTTTTATGCCGATGGCAGAATTGTTCCCTCCATTCTTGCCACTGGAGCATTACAGCGCTTGGGAAATATGGATCAAGAGCAACATGGCTGGTTACTGGCACACAGTAGTGAGAACCAGATTGGTTTGTCACATATGCACAATTACTATTGGCGTCTGGATTTTGATATTAATGAAACGGCTAAGAATGATCAGGTGCAGGAAATTAATTTCAGTGAGTATGACGGAAAGCGTTACCGCCAACTAACCCCATTCACCAAGGAAGCTGCCCGTTCAGTGAATCCTGAAAAAATGCGTAGCTGGTTGATTCGGGATGGGGACACGACCAATCGTAAAGGCCATAAAATTGCTTATGAAGTTCGTTTAATGGCATCGGGGCAGCGAGAAATAGGGCCAGAGTTTGAGTCGTTTACCAGCGATGACTTCTATGTGAGCCGGTCAAAACGTTGTGAAAAAATTGCCTCACACAATAAGCGCGTTTATACCTGTGATACGGATAACTTACAGGAGTTTGTCAACGGGGAGTCGCTTAACAATCAGGATGTTGTCGTCTGGGTGGGTGTGTCGTTTTACCACATGCCACGCTCCGAAGATGCGCCTTATATGGATGCACATGTCTCGCAGTACGAGATTGTGCCACGAGATTGGCACACAACTAACCCCTTGCTGGACGAGATACCGCCATTGGACCTGAGACTTTCAGCAGCAGACGACCACGCAACGACTACTGCTCGCAAAGCGGTACTGATTGATGCATTGGGCAATGACACGGGTAATCATATTCAATTTTACACCCTGGATAATCCCTCTAACGGCACCGCGAAAATTGTCGATAACAAGATTCGTTATGTTGCAAATGCGGGCTTTCATGGCACGGATACCTTCTGGTATGACATTAAAGATGCTAGAGGAGAGGTATATGGCGCACAGGTGTATGTGAAAGTTACTAGGGCTTCTTCCGGCTCAGGTGGGGGAGGCGGTGGAGCCATTGCATGGATAGACATGTGGCTATTGTTACTAATACTGGGTGTAATGTATGGCAAGACGCGGGTGAGGATGGGCGCTCTAAACATGCCCTGTCATAGTGCCAACGATAAATGACTGGTTGCAGCATCAGGGCAATCGCTTGAAAGATTCATACATCTTGCCGCAATAGTTTCTCAAGGAAATCGACCGACCACGCCGCTTTTTTCCGTTTGACCTTCAAGCTT
>PDWI01002556.1_pt1 | contig 27113 bp, 19 predicted proteins | sample 1430891 | NCBI WGS metagenome assembly PDWI01 (sample SAMN01162508, study PRJNA174530) | Oral metagenome, whole genome shotgun sequencing project. | biome: Marine environment; feature: Marine mammal; material: Swab sample of the gingival sulcus; isolation source: swab sample of gingival sulcus... | reverse complement strand
TCACGAGAAATATCTTCGTCAGTGTTTGGATGGCTTTGTAATGCAACAGACTAATTTTAAATTTGAAGCAATTGTTCACGATGATGCATCAACTGATAATTCTCAAGCTATCATTAAAGAATATGCTGAGAAATATCCAGATATAATCAAACCTATCTTACAGACAGAAAATCAATACTCAAAAGGAGTTGCTAATATCAAACATATTTTAAATAAGCATACTCACGGGCATTACTTTGCAATATGTGAAGGAGATGATTATTGGACAGATCCTCATAAGCTACAGAAGCAAGTTGATTTCTTAGAAGCAAATCCAGAGTATTCAATGTGTTTTCATAATGCAGAACTCAAGTTTAAAAACGTTACAACAACTCCTTTTAAACAAGGTCAAGTTGAAGATAGAGATTATACAAATAATGAATTATTAAAGAATTGGATTATTCCAACAGCTTCCGTTGTCGCAAAACGAGAAGTCCTTGATTTTCCTCTAAAGGGAATAGATAGGATTATGTATGGAGATATTATTTATTTCTTAACTGCAGCTGAGATTGGTAAGGTTCGTGGAATGTCTGAAGTTATGTCAGTCTATAGAATACAAGAGAATAGTTTAATTCATTCAAATGGTCAGGGGAATCATTTCACTTATGCTAATAAGTTACTCAAACATTTAGATTTTATCTCTGATAATTTCACTATAGATAAGAAATTTTGTTTGCGTCAAAGAGGGACTGCCTATATACTAAGAGCAATGTCTCAAAAGAAATTAAGTGTTGCTTTTGTCCGTGACCTTTGTAAAGGCTTATGGCTAAACCCTCAAATTCTATTGGAGAAATTCGGCTTTAAGCAAAAATAATATTTCTATTTACAATATGTTTATCTAGCTAAGTAACCTAATATTCTTCCTACTAAAAAGCAAATCCGTCCTCGTAATTTAGAGATTACGAGGACGGATTTTATTTGATCAGCTTAAATTATTATAAGCTTTAGCTTATCTGATCGCCAACTTCACCACTTGTTTTTGGTGTTTGATAATATAGATACCTTGTGGTAGGCTTAGCGTTTCGCCCGCTACTGCATAACCCTTAGCAACGATTGTGCCATCAAGAGCAAAGACAGTATAAGCTCCAGCTTGCAACCAAGTAATCTCTCTACCTGCAACCTTCAAGACATTAGCTTTCTCAACCGTCTCAATAGCTGTAGGTGTTTCCTTCTCTTGCAAGTCAGACAAGTCTCTGTAAGCCATAAAGAGTTTCCCAGCACGATAGCCATAAGCATCTTCAAACTCAGCTCCGTCAAATATGTTAAAGCTTCCACCACCATAGTAACCACTATAATAAAGCTTATTTTGATCCTTATTATAATGTATTGTTTGGAGCTCGTCTAGGTCATCAGAGCCAAATGTTGTATATCTAGAGAATGAGCCGTCCTTAGGCGACATCACTGCCATAAAGCAGTCAGAAGATTGAGCTTCGAATTCTTGTGGGAATGCCTTGAGCGTCTTCTCAAACTCCCCAAGTAGATAGAGGTCACCATTCGCTAGAGGCAAGATACCTTTGACTACATTCTCTTCATTCTCTTTACCCACAGGATAGATGAAGTCAGGGTTTTCGTTCTTCATATCCCATTTAGCTACGAATGCCCCCATTAGTAGAGGAGACTTAGAGCCGTCTTGAAGTGGTAACGCCACTTCTTGCGTATCAGAGCTGTCAAAAGCAGTACCGCCAAAGTAAAGTCCACCATCCTTGTCGGCAGTCATACAGTAAGACATAAACCAAGTGTTAGGGTAGGCTAGGCTCTTAACTTGAGCGAACTGGTTAGAGTTAAGGTCAAGTTCGGCACAGATTGTTGCATTGCGAACACCACCTTTCTCTTGAAGGTTCAGCACACCACCTTTGACAAGTTTACCGTCTTTATCGTATTCCTCATTGTAAGTGATGTCGCTTAGAGCGTTAGAGTTACCCGAAACAAAGACTCTCCTCTTACTAAGGACAATGCTGTTGAGCGTCACGTCATCATCAGAAGTTGTTTTAAGCATATAGAGCTTCTCAAGCTTTAGGTCTTCTTGATTAAGGCACATCACCATACTAGCTTTGCAAGTCGCTCCTAGCACTGTAGGGATAGCATTAAAACTTGGGTTTGCACCCTCTGGGCTGTAACACTCTGTAAAACCTAGAGCGTAAATCTTACCATCATAAGCAATCATCTGATCGATAGTTTCTGCACGACCTTTAGCTTTGATATTTGAGTTTACTGACTTCAACTGTAAAAGGTCTCCAGAAGTATTGTACACGGCAAACAAGATGTCCTCATCGAACTTCTTATCAATCTTCGCCAATGTATTTTCTTCAATGCCGTTATCCCCCTTTTCAGCGGTAACTTTTGTATCTGGCGAATATCTTAGAGCAAGATAAACCTTATCCCCATCCACCATAATAGCATTGTCTCTCACCCCAGGGCTGATAAGTCTCGCCCATTGGAATGCCCCCATATCGTTGTACTTAACGAGCAATGTTCCCACTTGTCTTACGCCAAGAGAAAAGGTGTTGTTGTCAATAGAGACATTACGAGCGAAGCGAAACGCTTGGTAGATGTTGCCGTCCTTGTCGCTAGCTATTTGGCAAGAAGGGTGTCCGTCCACACTAGCGGGAGCTGTACCAGCAGCCCAAGTGGTGTTAAGGCTAGTATCCTGAGCCTTAGCTTGGCTAGTAAACATAAATGAGATCGCCACAGCGACCAGACAGAGTATTTTTTTTGTCATAACTTTTAATATTTTGTAGTTTATAATTATAAATACAGCACAAAGATAATATTAACTTCTTGTAGATAAGAATATATTTACCAAATACTTAATAAAAAAAGAGTTTACCAGTAAGAAACTGATAAACTCTTTTTAGCGGAGAGAGAGGGATTCGAACCCCCGGTACCTCTCAGTACAACGGTTTTCAAGACCGCCGCATTCGACCACTCTGCCATCTCTCCAAAATTCAAAAGCCTAAATAGGTAAAACAAGAAGTCACCTTGTTCTTTTGAATTCGTATGCAAAGATAATACTTTTTTTCAATACTACAAATATTATAAGCTCAGCTTATAGATTTATATTTATTTTCTAATAAATTTATCCAAACTTTTCATCCAATTAAGTTTTTTGCTTTCAGTAAACTAATTTATTTCAAGAATTATGTAGCACTTTTCCTCTTGCTTTTATCCACAAAATTAACTTACTTTGCACTTGTCAGCCAAAGCTACTAAATATATTCCATTAGTCACTGAGGCTAACATTATATACTCACATTTTATTAACTTATATTAAATACTTTACACTATGCAAGTAATTCAAGAAAACAAAGACATTAGTCTCGAAAAAGTGATGTCTCTTAAAGAGTTTCGTGTTTACACTATTAAGGAATTAGCCAGCCTTTACTACCCAAATCTTACAAGTGCTTACGCTAGCCGTTCCTTCCATCACACCATCAAAAACGACCCTATTCTCTATCAAGGATTAATAGAGAGAGGCTACCGCAAAAAGAAGCGAAATCTATCTCCAGCTCAAGTCTCTTTTATAATGACTCATCTAGGGACACCACGAGAGTTTTATGAGATACAGCTTACTAAATAAATACTTCACAATACGAGCTTAGCAAAATTTGCTAAGCTCGTATTGTTTTTTACTATAACTACAGCTCATCAAAAGCTATTCATAAAATACTTACAACTTATTCATAAGCTATGGATAAGTATTTTATAAGTTCGGAGGCTCTGAAGGAGCTGTGCATTACTCGTATAATTACACAGAGTTAGTACACAAGAACCTAGTTATCATCAGTTGTGGATAGGGTAGTCCTATCTTTAAGGCTCAAATTATATTAATTAACTTAAAACAAGCTTTTTAATCAACTCTTCTTTTGTTAATAATCAGTTTAATTCTGTTTATTACATCTTCACAACTGAACTACCTTCTCCTCTATCTTCTTCCTTATCCACATAATAAACAGCTACTACTACTATTAATTTATATAATTAAAAAGAATATAATAATAGTATATGTGTGTACAACTTAGTTAGGACATACAAGAGTAGATAACTTACAGCGGTTTGATGACCGATTGGATTTGCGAAAGCTTGTTGAGTGCTTCAAGTGGCGTGAGGTTGTTGATGTCAACCTTGAGGATCAACTCCCTAATCTGCGTTAGTGTTGGGTCGTCCAGCTGGAAGAGGCTTAGCTGATAATTCTCTTCTTCGTTTGCCTCAGGCACGAGGTCAAGACGCTTAGCCTGTATCTTCTCAGCAATGTCATTGATTTCACTTGCCGTATCACTATGCACACTCTCCAATTGAGAGAGAATATCCTTGGCACGTTCTACGATAGGCAGAGGCATACCGCCTAGCCTTGCTACCTGAATACCGAAACTATGTTCGCTACCACCCTCTACGAGCTTACGAAGGAAGAGCATCTTTCCCTCTACTTCCTTAGCTGAGACGTTGTAGTTCTTCACACGCTCCAAACTTGTCTCTAAGTCATTAAGTTCGTGATAATGCGTTGCAAAGAGTGTTTTTGCTCGCCCTTGCTCATTACTATGCAAATACTCAATGATACTCCACGCAATAGAAATCCCATCGTAAGTACTTGTGCCACGTCCTAACTCATCAAAGAGGATGAGACTACGAGGCGTCAAGTTATTGAGGATACTAGAAGCCTCTTGCATCTCCACCATAAAGGTAGATTCCCCACGAGATATGTTATCCGAAGCTCCTACACGAGTAAAGATAGCATCCACGATACCTATATGAGCTGTTTTAGCGGGTACAAACGCTCCAATCTGTCCGAGTAGGGTAATGAGTGCTGTTTGACGCAAAAGTGCCGATTTACCGCTCATATTAGGTCCTGTGATGACCATTATCTGTGTTGTGTCCGTATCTAGATAGACATCATTGGGGATATAGCTCTCACCAATGGGTAGTTGTTGCTCAATAACAGGATGACGTCCATCCTTGATGTCCAGCACGTTTTTATCGTCTAAGGTAGGGCGAACGTAATGATAACGAATAGCACCCTCGGCAAAAGCGTTAAGGCAATCCAGCTCAGCTACCACTTGGCTATTGCGTTGGATAGCCTGAATGTGCTGAGCTACGTAATCCACCAGCTGAGTGAATAGCTCATATTCTATTGAGGCGATACGCTCCTCTGCTCCAAGTATTTTCTCTTCGTATTCTTTGAGTTCTGCGGTGATGTAACGCTCCGCATTGACAAGCGTTTGCTTTCTCACCCAGCCTTCAGGCACTCTGTCCTTGTGCGTATTACGTACCTCGAGGTAATAACCGAAGACATTATTAAAAGCAATCTTGAGGCTTGGGATACCTGTAGCTTCACTCTCTCGCTTTTGCAGTTCGTAGAGATAGTTTTTATTTCCTGTTGATAAGTCTCTAAGTTCGTCTAGCTCAGCATTTACTCCCTTAGCGATTACCTTACCTTTGCCGAGACTTGCGGGAGCGTCAGCGACGAGCGTTCGCTCTATCACTTGGCAGATCTCCTCCGTGTCCTGTGCCTTATTCATCAAGTTGATGAGTTCGGGGCGTTGCGAGAGGAGACATTCTTTTTTAAGTTCGGCGAAGTTGCTCAACGACATTTGCAAAGTATTCATTTCACGAGGACTAATACGTCCCACGGCAAGCTTAGAGGCAAGACGCTCAAGGTCGCCGATGGTAGAGAGGCTCATCCTCGTTCTCAGGTGCAAGCTCTCATCTTCGCAGAAAGCTTGTACGACTTCTTGCCTTGCTTCTATCTTCCTAAGGTCAAGCAATGGGAAGAGCAACCAGTTACGCAGAAGACGTCCACCCATAGGCGTATAAGTGAAGTCAATGATGTCAAGGAGGCTCTTACCCTCGTGCGGATTCATCGGCTGAATAAGTTCCAATGAACGTAGCGTAAAAGCATCCAGACGCATAAAGGCGGATTTGTCTATACAGCGTAGGGTAGTGATGTGTCCTAGTTTGGTGTGGCTCGTCAGCTCCAAGTAGTTGAGGATAGCTCCCGAAGTAGCCAAGGCTAAAGTCAGATGCTCCAAGCCAAGTCCTTTGAAGCTCTGCAACTCAAAATGCTTGAGTAGTCGCTCCCTGTTGTTGTCTTCGGCGAATGCCCAGTCATCAAGGTCAAAGATAAAGCCTGACCAATTTAACTCTCGCTCTAACTTATAACGCTGACTATGTTCCAAGAGCAACTCTTTGGGTTGATAGCTCTCTAGAAGTTTCTCTATGTGACTAGGCGAACCTTCAGAACAGAGAAATTCGCCTGTCGAGATATCCAAGAGCGAAAGTCCTGCCCAGTCTCTCTGAGCGTTAAGAAGTAATGCCCCGAGATAATTATTTTCTTTATTCTTCAGGACGTTATCACCCATCACTACCCCAGGGGTGACGAGTTCGGTGATACCACGTTTAACGAGTTTCTTTGTCTTCTTTGGGTCTTCCAGTTGGTCACAGACGGCAACACGTTTTCCTTCCTTGACCAGCTGTGGCAAGTAATTATCCAGAGCGTGATGAGGGAATCCTGCTAGCTCTACAAACTGAGCCGAGCCGTTAGCACGACGTGTGAGGGTGATACCTAAGATACGAGCGGTCTCAATAGCATCTTCAGCAAAAGTCTCGTAGAAGTCACCCACCCTAAAGAGTAATATCGCATCGGGATGTTTCTCTTTGATCTGATAATATTGTTTCATCAAGGGAGTTTCTACTGCTTTTTTTGCCATCTGTCTAGTGTTTAATATTGTATCTTATTACCTTACAAAGATAATTGAAATTTTATTTAATCAGATAATCTTAGTCAATAATACATTCCGTCCACGAGCCACCAAGCTAAGAGCTTTTATACACACATCTATTATTATTATATTCTTTTTATTTATATAAATTAATAGTAGTAGTAGCTGTTGATTATGTGGATAAGAATTTAGGCGAAAAATCTTTGAGCTGAGTAGTCAAGAACTAATACACAGAAACAAAATTGTTATAAACAAACTAAATATTTTATAACTTATTTGAATTAAAGTTATTTAGATTAATAAACTATTTTAATATATCTTGAGTTTATCCACAATGTAGGATAACTTTTTTCTTGTTGATTATCTATGCACAAAGTTTAGACTTTTGCACAGCTCCAACATTAGCCCAAATCTTATGAAAAACTTATGAATAACTTTTCCTTATCTTGTCTATAATTCCCCTAACTTATCTACAAGTAATGCATAGTCGGTGCCGTCGTAAGCCACGATGGGTAGTTATTTTAGATAAAAAACAAAACTCGCTCCTACGCGTCGTGGGTTGAGCTTGTAATTTATATCTTTGTCCTAGGATTTTTCAAAATGTCAGTAGAGTCAGAGCATACCCTATCTCTGCGATGGGGCATATTATAAATGGAATGAATAATTAAATAATAATGAATGGAAAATAATAAAATAAAGATTAACATCACCGAAGACGGCAGTGCTACCTTATATACGGAGCAGTTCGGTGAACATTATCATTCTACTCACGGAGCAAGGCAAGAGAGTCAGCTGATTTATCTAGAGTACGGCTTAGGTGAACGGCTCAAGACTTTAGAAAGAGATGAGACTTGTGCCGTCTTAGAGATGGGCTTTGGCACTGGGCTAAACGCTTTAATGACATTAGAAGTAGCGACAAGAGAGCAACGATATATCCATTACACAACTCTGGAGAAGTATCCGATAGATTTGTTGCTAGCTCGTGGACTGAATTATGCCGAAGATGAAGAGATGCAGGCTTTGTTTGAGTTGATGCATTCGTCTCCGTGGAATGAAGATATTAAGATAAATGAATATTTTACCCTGAGAAAGGTTTTTGTAACTGATAACCCACGAGCTGTGAGACGTACTGGCAATGTGGGGGGCAGTGGCGAGCTGTTAGCACATCTCGCTGTCGGTCGCACCGATGTTATTTATTACGATGCTTTTTCGCCAGAGAGTCAGCCAGAGCTGTGGGAGGAAGTGGTTTTCTCCGAACTTTATGCCTTAGCTAATCTGAATGCTATCCTAACAACTTATTGTGCTAAGGGGGAAGTTCGTCGCCGAATGCAGAGGGCAGGCTTCGTTGTGGAACGCCTCGCAGGACCTAAAGGAAAAAGGGAAGTTCTTAGGGCAGTGCGGTCGTAAGCTGGAGCTGTAGTTTGTAGTACGACGGGCAGTATGCCAAACTTGTGAGGGCTTGTGTTTTTTTTGTTTAATCAGAAGTCAAAAAAGTTTGTCCTAAAATAAAAAAAGTTTGAGCTGAATTTTCTACAAATTTTCAGCTCAAACTTTTTTTATTTCAGCTCAATTCTGGAGACTTTTCAGCTCAATTTTATGGAATATACTCTCCTCTGCACATATTTTTTTTTCTGTGCAAAATTTAACTTATCTTTGTCTATTATAGAACAACCAAACATAATCAGAAATTATGGCTTACAATTTATTAAAAGGAAAAAAGGGAATTATCTTTGGAGCGTTGAACGAACAGTCTATCGCTTGGCGTGTAGCCGAACGTGCTGTAGAAGAAGGTGCAGAAATCTTACTAACAAATACAGCCGTCGCAATAAGACTAGGACAGCTCAACGAATTAGGAGAGAAACTGAATGCTAAAGTTGTACCTGCCGATGCGACAAAACCAGAAGATATTGCTCTAGTTTTCCAAACTGCAATGGAGACTTTCGGCGGACAAGTGGACTTCGTACTACATTCTATTGGTATGAGCCCTAACGTACGCAAAGGTAAAGAGTATGACAGCCTAGACTACAAAATGTTACAAACTACTCTAGACATCTCGGCAATCTCATTCCACAAAGTACTGCAGACAGCTAAGGAACTAGATGCTATCGCTCAAGGTGGATCGGTTGTTGCTCTCACTTATGTAGCTGCTCAACGTACATTCTTAGGTTATGGTGATATGGCAGACGCTAAGAGTTTGCTAGAGTCTATCGCTCGTAGCTTCGGCTATTACTATGGTAGAGAGAAAGGCGTACGTGTCAATACCGTTTCGCAATCTCCAACAGTAACGACAGCAGGAAGTGGTGTTAAAGGTATGACTGATTTGCTTAACTTTGCCGAGGACCTTTCGCCTCTAGGTAATGCCGACGCTGACGACTGTGCAGACTATTGTATAACGCTCTTTAGCGACCTTACTCGCAAAATTACAATGCAGAACCTATTCAATGATGGAGGCTTTAGCTCTATGGGAATGAGCTTGGAAGCAATGGAAGCTTACAGCAAAGGTTCAAAGCACTAAAAAGGATATCAAGACATTAAAAGATTCTATAATTATCAACAAATTAAATAAATTAATATTATGAAGAAATTTTTTCTAGTAATTGCAGTGCTATTCACAGCACTATCTCTTAACGCCCAAGACCAAAAAGTAGGCGACATCAGAGTGAATGCAGGTGTAGGTCTTCCTACTACTTTCTCAAATCTACTAGTTCCTCCAGTATCTGTTTCGGCAGATTACTTGTTAAAGAATGACTTGTATGATGGTCAAGTAGCTGTATCTGTTGGAGCTTACTTGGGCTATTTTGCACAAAGTAATTCTTTTTCAATACTAGGTGTTACTCAGAGCCATCTGTATAACTATGGTGTTTTAGGAGCTAAGTCAAAGCTATTCTATGATGTCTTTAAGATTAAAGGTCTAAAGACATACGCTTCTTTGATGTTGGGTCTTAAAATGCATAATGATCGTACTTCTTATGAAAGTAAGCCAATATCTATTCTTGGAAATACGATAGAAGAGGCTGCTACTAGTAGTAGCTCTAGTAATACAAGCTTTGGTTTTGGTTGGAATACAGCTATCGGTGCTACTTATGAAGTTGCTCCAAACCTTGACGTTTATGGCGAACTTGGTTATGGCTTCTCTATCCTAGAACTAGGTATATCTTACAAGCTTTAATAAACTAAAGAATTAGAATCTTTTAATCAAAAATAATCGGTGTCAAGACAAAAGTCTTGACACCGATTATTTTTTCTGTTTCCTTATATTATAGTTTAGCAAAGGCTTCCCTTACCTCCGTCCAAGATAAAGCCGAGGGTAATAAGTCCTCTCGCTCTTCGTCCTCCTCAAGAGCCAAACGTATCTCCGTAGAAGAATATGGGAATAGCGGTGCTTGATGACAAATAGTTCGTTTGCCCTGCCACAAGCCTTCGGTACTCTCTGTAAGCTGATAGCCTTCACGAGGGTAGATATACAGCTCTACTAACTGGGCAATCTCTTCGCTGTGATACCAAGTGTCAATCTTGAGATAGTTATCCGCCCCTATGAGCAGAGCGAACTTATTCTGTGGTTCTAGCAGATGTAAGGCTCTCAGTGTCCTTATTGAATAGTGTGGAAAAGGTAATATATCTTCTAAGGTGCAGACTTTCATCCTCGGTTCATCAGCAATAGCTTGAGAGATGAACTGAAGTCTTTGCTCAAAAGGTAGTGTATTGTGAGCTGTTTTGTGGGGGTTGAGAGGACTTAGTACGAAGTATAAAAAGTCAAAATCATAGTTCAGCAAGATATGTCTTGCTAAACTATGATGACCTTTATGTATTGGATTGAATGATCCGAAGTATAAGCAGATGTTCATTCCTCCTTGTGGAGACAGGGGATATCCTGTCTCTACATATTAATGTGGCTTATCTGTTTTGGCGTTTGCGTTCTGTTTCGTCTAGGATGATCTTACGCATACGCATTGACGTAGGTGTTACTTCCACATATTCGTCAGGGCGGATATATTCTAGAGCATCTTCGAGGCTAAAGACTACTGGCGGAGCAAGAGCTACCTTGTCGTCACTACCCGAAGCACGCATATTTGTCAGCTTCTTACTCTTGCAGACGTTCACACATAGGTCTCCCTCTTTGGTATGTTCGCCGACTACTTGCCCAGCATAGATCTCTTCTTGCGGAGCAATGAAGAAACGTCCTCTACTTTGCAAGTTATTCAGAGCATAAGCGAAAGCTGTTCCACTCTCAAGTGCGATGATAGAACCATTAGTACGGCGTTCTATATCGCCTTTATATGGTTGATACTCTAAGAAGCGGTGAGCCATCACTGCCTCTCCAGCCGAAGCTGTAAGGACGTAGTTGTTCAGTCCTATGATACCTCTTGATGGGATGTTGAACTCAAGGAAGGTGCGACCATTTGTTGTCTCCATCATTGTCATCTCTCCCTTGCGACGTGTTACGACGTCAATGATTTTGCTCGCACTCTCTTCTGGTAGGTTTACTGTCAGATGTTCAATAGGCTCACAACGTTCGCCATTAATCTCACGATAAAGCACTTGAGGTTGTCCCACTTGCAGTTCGTAACCTTCACGACGCATTGTCTCAATAAGGACAGAGAGGTGCAATACGCCACGACCATAGACTAGCCAGCTATCTGCCGATTCTGTAGGTTCTACACGAAGAGCGAGGTTCTTGTCCAGCTCTTTCTGTAGTCTGTCGTAGATATGACGGCTCGTTACGAACTTACCTTCCTTACCGAAGAATGGCGAGTTATTAATCGTAAAGAGCATACTCATTGTTGGTTCGTCCACTTCTATCGTTTCTAAAGCTTCAGGCGTCATTGCATCAGCAATAGTTTCTCCGATTTCGAAGTCTTCCACACCAATTACAGCACAGATGTCGCCAGACGAAACTGATTCCACCTTAGCACGACCAAGTCCCTCAAAGATGTTTAGCTCCTTGATACGCATTTTCTTCTGTGTTCCGTCACGTTTACAAAGCACGATGTCTTGTCCCTCTGTGAATGTGCCACGATGTACACGACCTACAGCGATACGACCCACATAAGATGAATAGTCTAATGAAGTGATGAGCATTTGTGAAGCTCCTTCTAATTGTGTAGGAGCAGGAATCTCTTCAAGTATTGTGTCTAGAAGAGTTGTGATGTCTTCCGTTGGATTTTCGTAGTCAAGGCTCATCCAACCTTGTTTAGCCGAACCATAAATCGTGATAAAGTCTAGTTGCTCTTCCGTTGCTCCGAGGCTGAACATTAAGTCAAAGACAAGGTCTTGCACTTCACTAGGGCGACAGTTAGGCTTGTCCACTTTATTGATGACTACGACAGGCTTCAAACCCATCTCAATAGCTTTCTGTAGCACAAATCTAGTCTGAGGCATAGGACCTTCGAAGGCATCTACTAGGAGCAGACAGCCGTCAGCTAGGTTAAGTACACGCTCCACTTCACCACCGAAGTCGGCGTGTCCTGGGGTGTCGATGATGTTAATCTTGGTGTTTTTGTAGTTGATACTTACGTTCTTTGACAAAATCGTAATCCCACGTTCTCTCTCTAAGTCGTTATTATCAAGGAATGTGTCAACTTCTGAAGCTTTATCTTCACGGAAAAGCTTTCCTGCCAATAGCATTTTGTCCACAAGTGTTGTTTTACCGTGGTCAACGTGTGCTATAATAGCGATATTTCTAATATCTTGCATTATATATCTAAATTATTAATCTCACAAAGATACAGCTTTAATACTAAAGTTTAGCTATTTTGAGCTGAAAACAAAAAAGAGACCATCATAAATGACAATCTCTTTTTTGCTAATTCTAAAATAATGATATGGAAAAATTTCAATTTTCGTAGCGAGAGGGGGACTCGAACCCCCGACCTTTGGATTATGAATCCAACGCTCTAACCGGCTGAGCTATCTCGCCATCGCTTAATTGCTTTGCAAAGATAGTATCTTTATTTGATATATCAAAATTATTTTATTAAAAGATTCCCTCTTTTCAGCTCAATTTCTGACGAAAAGTAGAACCATTTACTCTTTTACCTTGTTTACAAAGCGGATTAAGTTGAGTACCTGAGCTAATTGAACCAAGCAAAGGTACTTTTTATTGTTTAACGTAAAGTTAATTATTTTATGAAATTTACAGAAAAAATGCAAGAGGCTATCAACACTCAGGTAAACCTAGAGATGTGGTCAGCTAATCTTTACCTTGCTATGTCTATTCATTTGGCAAAGAAAGGTCTAGACGGATTTGCTAATTGGTACAAGAAGCAATCAATGGAAGAATTGGATCACGCTTATACGATGATTGATTACAGCATCTCTCGTGGTGGTAAGGTCAATCTAACTGCCGTGAAGGAAGTGCCTAATGACTTTGAATCACCTTTGGCTATTGCTGAGCAAGCTTATGCTCACGAATGTCTAGTATCTGAAGGTATTCAGTCAGTGATCAAGGTTGCGATGGATGAGTTTGATATGCCTACACAGAACTTCTTCTGGAAGTTCATCGAGGAGCAGGTAGAAGAGGAGGCTAATGCGATGAGTCTTGTGGATAAACTTCGTCAGCTTGACGGACATCACTTGCTATTCTTGGATAAGGAGCTAGCAGGAAGATAGTATTTCTTAGCATAATAAAAACAATGAGGAGCGTGTCGGTATTCCGACACGCTCCTCATTGTTTTATGTAATTGCTCTGAATTCACGAGCTATGAGAGGTAGAAATATTATACCAATTTGAACATTAAAAATGATAACTCGCTGTCGGGCGTCCCGACTGAGCTGAAAAGTTGAAAAGTTTGAGCTGAGAAGTTGTAAAGTTTGTCCTCGCAATTTCAAAATTGCGAGCTCAATTTTTTGAAATGTGAGGACAAACTTTTTAGCTTTCTGCTGATATGTTTTTTTGAATAAGCTTAGGGTTTCTTAACTTACTAGTATATAGTAATTTGATTTGACTAGCTATTGAGAGACTACTTTTTACAGAGTTTTGATGCTGTTACCTTAAAATTAGAGCAAGGTAATAGCCTATTTTATAAAAGCTTCGTATCTTTGTGAGAAGTATGTACGTAAACGAAATCTTTTATAGTCTTCAAGGCGAAGGACTCAATACAGGACGAGCGGCTATCTTCATTCGCTTGTCTAAGTGTAACCTAGCTTGTTCATTCTGTGATACAGAGTTTGAGACGGGAGAAGGCTTTAGCGACGAAGAGATAGCAGAGCATATTGCCCAGTATCCTAGTAAGCTCATCATCTGGACAGGTGGCGAGCCTACGCTACAGCTCCGAGAAAAGACCGTGGGCTACTTCAAAAGTCTTGGCTACGAACAAGCTATTGAGACCAACGGCACTCGTCCCGTACCTCAAGGCTTGGACTACATCACTTGCAGTCCCAAGCCAGAAGCTTTGCCTTTCCTACATAAGAATTTCCCCAATGGTGTCTCGGAGTTTCGTTTCCCTATCTCTTTTGACTCACAGCTACCGCCTCCTATATCGGCATTACCCAAGGCTCAGGCGTATCAAGTAAGCCCAGTCTTCCTAGGGGAGAACTTAGAGAAGTTACAGCAAGTCTCATTAGATAAATGCGTGCAGTTTGTGCTTGATAATCCCGAATGGCGTCTGAGCATACAGCTCCATAAGTTGATACATATACAATAATTAAAGATGAAAAAGCGTATTCTTTATCTGTTTGTAGTCTTGTTGCTCTTCTTCACAGCTTGCGGTGTCAGTCGCCAAAAGGCAGAGGAGGCGGAGCAAAAGCAAGAATATGCTTTAGCAGCGAAGCTCTACAAGACACTCTACCGCAAGACATCGCCTAGCAAAAGAGAAGTGCGTTCCTATTATGCCTTTCATTATGCAGAGAACTACAGAGCCATACATCAGTATCAGCGAGCTTTGTCGGGTTATCATTCGGCTTATAGGTATCATTATCCCGACTCTGTAGTCTTGCTTCGTTTGGGAGAGATGAGTTTGGCTTGCAACAAATCTAAAGAGGCTAAGCGATGGCTGGAGAGCTATCAGCAGTATGACAGCACAAATCTTGAATTGCAACGCAGTCTCAAAGTTTGTGCCTTATTAGATAAGGAGGGGGAAGGCTTGAAGGCTTGTGAAGTCAAGAGAATGCATCAGAATTCTAGCGGAAGTGATTACGCTCCTGCTTACGCTTTGGATGGCAAAAGTATTTATTTCACAAGTACTAGGGCAAAGACTAAGGATAATCTCAGCAATATAACAGGCGAAAGCGACGGCAATATCTTCGTCATCAAGCGAGATGACAAGGGGCAGTGGTCATTGCGAGCTGATACGATTGGGGGCAATCTGAATACTTTAGCTGACGAAGGTGTCTCGTCTTGTGCTAGTGGGCTGAAAGAGATGTATTATTCCCTAGCTGAGGAGGAGGGTAAGTACAAAACGGTGCATATTTATCAGAGTTCGTCTAGTGGCGAAGGCCAATGGAGCAAGGGTAACTTACTTAATGTTTGGCAGGATAGCACACTTATGGCAGCTCATCCAAGCATTTCGCCTAGTGGTATGAGATTATTTTTCGTTAGCGACGTTATCGGTGGAGTGGGTGGCAAAGATATTTACTATGTGGACCTAGAGGGTGGCAAGATGAGTTATCCTATTAGCCTCGGCACAGAAATCAATACGCCCAAAGATGAGCTATTCCCTTATGCGATGAGCGATAGTCTTTTTTATTTCTCATCTAATGGTAAGGTGGGCTATGGAGGTTTTGACATTTATCAAGCTCAGCTCTTACCTTCGCACAAGTGGGAGGTAACGCTTTTACCTCGCCCCATTAATGGCACTGCTGATGATTATTCGCTAGCTCTTCAGTCAGACGAACATCTGGACGAAGATACCGCCTTGTCAGGCATTCTAGCCTCTAACCGCAACGATGGACGTGGCAGACCGCACCTTTATTCCGTTCGCTTACCAAAGATGAATGTTTACCTAGAAGGCTATGTGATGGATAGAGAGGGCTATGCAATACCTAATGCTATTATTAGAACTGTCGGACGACGAGGTGGTGAGAAACTCGTCTCAAGCAAACAAGATGGCTCATATAGACTGAAGGTGGAGGGCGATGTGAGTTATGTGATGCTTGCTTCAGCTGAGGGCTTCCTCAATCGTTATGCTAAGTTGCACACCGATAGCCTCAAAGATGAGAATATATATTATGGTATTGACTTTTATCTAGCGTCAAAGGTGGGGAGTGAAGGGCTGAAAAATGTCTATTATGCCTTTGATAGTGCCGAGATATTAGCCGAGAGTGAGGCAGGGCTGAGCGAACTCAAACAGATATTAGACGACAACCCCGATATTAGCGTTGAGCTGTCAGCTCATACGGATAGAAAAGGCGAAGAGGCGTACAATCAAAAGCTTTCCGAACGAAGAGCTAAGAGCGTTTATAATTGGTTAGTGGAGCGAGGGATTAAGTCAGAGAGATTAATCGTCAAGGGTTATGGTGAGCAACAGAACTTTGTCATCACGCCACGTGTCGCTGAGAAATACGACTTCCTCCAAGAGGGTCAGTGCCTAAGGGAAGACTTCATAGAAAGCCTAAGCCCAGAACAACAAGAAATCTGCGACAGTCTCAACAGACGCACGGAGTTTAAGGTTATAGATTAATTGAGAATAATTCTTGTTGTTGAAAGGAATAGCGACAAGTAAGTAAGAATAGAGTGTTAAGAACGGAAAAGAAAGAAATAAGAACGGACGTTTGTAGATGATGTAATTGTTTGATATTTTGCCTGTTATGGTATGTTACCTTTGGGCTTTAATCAGATAAGAACGGAAATAAGGAAAATAAGAACGGATAAATCTTCAAGAAAAATGAATGTTTCAAAAGTTAATACTGCCATAACATTAGATTTTCTAACCAAGAAACCAGAAAATCAATATTTTGAACGTAAGTCAAAGGAAACAAAGCCTCGTAAAATAGCCGAAGAAGTAATCGGAATGCTTAATGCAGATGGTGGAGTTTTAGCTTTTGGGGTAACAGATGCTGGAGAGATTGAAGACTTAAATACTCTAAATGAAGAAACATTAAACTATTATCGTACATTAACCTATGATTTTATTTGTCCTTCGACAAATGTAGAACTAGAAGAACTTTTGATTAATGGGAAATTAATTTTTCTTTATCATATAGAACAAGATGTAGAACGAGTTTTTTCTTTCAAAGAGAATGAGAATATTTTTTTAAGGAAGACTGATAAAAATATCAAACTAAATAGAGATCAAGTTCAGCAATTAGAGTATGATAAGAATATCCGTAAATTTGAAGAAGAGTCAGTCGTTGATTTTAACTTAGAAGACTTAGATTTGCCACTTCTGAGGTCTTATAAAGAATCTATTAACTACGATGGTTCTGAATTAGAACTATTGTATAAAAAGCATTTAGCAAGGAAAGTTGGTGGAGTATATGTCCTAAATAATTCAGCTGTTTTGTTGTTTGCTCTAGATCCAGAGAAATACATTCCAAATGCGTCGGTTCGTTATATTCGTTATCAAGGTTCAGATGCCCTTTCTGGGGTTTCATATAACGTTGTTAAAGATGAGCATTTTGAGCATAATATACCTACCCTTATTGTAATGCTAAAGAACTTCTTGAAAGCATCATTTAAGGATTATTATTTCTTAGATATAGATTCAGGTCTATTTATTAAAGTTCCTGAGTATCCAGAGGAAGCTTGGTTGGAAGCTGTGGTAAATGCTCTGTGTCATAGGTCTTATAATGTACAAGGAAACTCAATATATATAAGGCATTTTGATGACAGGTTAGAGATTTCAAATAGTGGTCCATTACCTGCTCAGGTTACGGTAGAGAATATTAAAACAGAACGTTTTGCAAGAAATCCAAGAATTGCAAGAGTCTTAGAGGATATGGGTTACGTTAGGCAGTTAAATGAGGGAGTTCCTCGTATATATCAATCAATGGAAGCTTCTATGCTTTCTAAACCAGAATATAAGGTTATAAATGGTAATGTCTATCTAACATTAACTAATAAAATCAAAAATCATTCACAGACAATAAAAGAAAGTGTGATGAGTAAGATTGAAGAGTCTTGGAAAGATTATAACACAACACAACAAAGTATATTACAATATTTATTCGTAGAGAATCAGGCAACGGTTGATGAAATTGCAGATTCTTTGAATTTAAGTAAAACTACTGTGAGAGATTATTTAAAGCTATTTATCCTTAATGATATTATTGAGCGAAAAAGTGATAAGTTAAGAGATAAGAATGCTTTGTATATTTTTAGAAATTAATACAAAAGAACAGAAAAATATATGTCAATACATACAGAAAAGAAAGCTTTGATTGTCCTATCAGGTGGTATGGATAGCGTAACTTTACTATATGATTATCAAGAACGTATCTCTAGAGCTTTGTCCTTTGACTACGGCTCTAAGCATAACGAGAAAGAGATTGCTTGTGCTAAACTACATTGCCAACGTCTCGGCATAGAACATACGATTATTCCTCTAGGATTTATCGGCGAACATTTTCGCAGTAGCCTCCTCAAAGGTGGTGGCGACATTCCTAAGGGCGACTATGATAGTGAGAATATCAAAAGTACTGTTGTTCCTTTTCGTAACGGCATTATGCTCTCTATCGCTGCTGGATTGGCAGAGAGCTGTCAGCTTAATGAGATTTATATCGCTAACCACTTCGGAGATCATGCCCTCTATCCAGATTGTCGTTCGGCATTTGTAGAGCCTATGTTTGAGGCGGTCAAGGAGGGTACGACAAATGGTGTCAAGCTACAAGCTCCTTACACTTCTATCAGCAAGGGCGACATCGCTAAGATTGGGAAGAAACTGCAGTTAGACTATAGCGAGACGTGGAGCTGTTATGAAGGTGGCAACGCTCATTGTGGTGAATGCTCTACTTGTCGTGAACGCATTCAGGCGATGGAGGAAGCTCAGATCAAAGACACAACTATATACCTTATGAAGTAATGCCAAAACTACAAGCTATAGCTCAAGCTGTACAAGACGAACTGCTGGAGCGTTTCCTTAGATATGTCGCTATTGATACTCAGAGTGACGAATTCTCAGACTCTTTTCCCTCAACGAAGAAACAGTTTGACTTGCTTAGGCTCTTAGCTGATGAATTGCAAGCTATGGGCTTGAATGATGTTCTTCTAGATGACTACGGTTACGTTATGGCTAAGCTCCCAGCTAGCCAAGGTTGTGAAGACATCCCTGCCATAGGTTTCATATCGCACGTAGATACAAGTCCCGATATGTCTGGGCTGAATGTCAAACCTCAGATAATTAAGGATTATCAAGGTGGCACTATTCCGCTCAATGAGGAGACGAGTCTTACACCTGAGCAATTTCCAGAACTAAGTAAGCTCAAAGGTCATACGCTCATCACTACAGACGGCACGACATTACTTGGAGCAGACGACAAAGCAGGTGTAGCGGAGATAATGACAGCTATGCATTACTTGATACAGCACCCAGAGATTAAGCATGGAGCTATCTGCATTGGCTTTACTCCTGACGAAGAGGTCGGCAGAGGGGTGGATTATTTTGATGTAGCTAAGTTCGGAGCGAAGTTTGCTTACACTATTGACGGTGGTGTAGAGGGCGAATTGGAATATGAGAACTTTAACGCAGCTGGAGCTACAATTATGGCAAATGGCTTGAACGTTCATCCAGGTTATGCTAAGGGTAAGATGATTAACGCTCTATCTCTGTTGACAGAACTAGATAGAATGCTTCCCAAGGAGCAATGCCCAGAAGAGACTGAAGCTTACGAAGGTTTTTATCATCTCATTCATCTTAACGGTTCTGTGGAAGAAGCTAAATCTTCGTATATCATCAGAGACCACGACCGAACTTTATTTGAAGACAAAAAGGTTTTGCTCAAGCAATGTGTGGAGACAATCAACGCTCGCTATCCTCATAATCCGCTTTCACTTGAGCTCAATGACCAATATTATAATATGAAAGAGCAGGTAATTCCTTTCCCTAAATTGATCACAAATGCTGAGCAAGCAATGAAGAAAGCTGGTGTTGTGCCGATTATTCGTCCTATACGTGGTGGAACAGACGGAGCTAGGTTGTCTTATATGGGCTTACCTTGTCCAAATCTTTTCACAGGTGGAGCTAATTTCCACGGTCGTTACGAATATGCTTCCTTCACGACGATGTGCCGTGCTTGTGAAACGATTATCCATTTGAGTGAATATCAAGAATAGAGATGTCATATTGCAAATTATATCCGAGTAATTTCAGAGATAAAGTAGGATTTACAGAGTTACAAAAGACTATTGCTGGCTATGCTTCTAATAGTCTGAGTAAAGAGCTTCTCTTGTCTATGGAGGCGAGTGCCGAGACAAAGACTCTTCTTAGACAAATGCAAGAGAATAGGGAGATGTTGCAACTACTCACAGCTGGCAACCAACTTGTCTCATTGCAAATCTATGACCTAAGGCAAGAGCTACAACGTTTGCGTCCGCAAGGCACTTACCTCAACGAAGAATTACTCTTGGAGCTGAAACGTATGTTGGAAGACCTGCATCAGCTTCATCATTTCTTTACAGAGCAAGAGACCACAGGTAGCAAAGCTGAAGACGACCTAGAATATCTCTATCCTGAACTTGCAAACATCTTCCTTGACTGCCCCACATTCCCAAAGATTGAGGAGAATATTGGCAAACTATTCAACCAAGAGGGGCAAATCAAAGATAATGCCACAAAAGAGCTCTTTAAGATTCGTCTTGAGCTTCGTCAGACAGAACGCAGTCTATCTGGGCTAATGCAAGATGTTCTTCGCCGTGCAAGAAAAGAAGCGTGGATAGAAGCCGACGTCAGCCCTGCTATTCGTGACGGGCGTCTTGTAATCCCCGTGGAGCAACAGCACAAACGCAAAATTAAAGGTATCATCTATGACGAATCAGCTACTGGTAAGACGGCATTCATTGAGCCTATTGAACTTGTTGAGGCGAATAATAAGATTCGTGAGCTGGAGGTAGAAGAGCGTAAGGAGATTATTCGTATTCTCTTGGAGATTGCCAATAAACTACGACCTAACCTCAAGCACCTTATCAGAGCTTACGAAGTGCTTGCTTACTTTGATTTCGTCAGAGCTAAAGGGCGTTGGGCTATGGAAGTGGAGGCTACTTGCCCTCAGCTCTCTAAACGTGCTGAGATGGAGTGGTATGCTGCACGACATCCACTTCTGGAAAAGGCATTATGCAAGTCTAACCGTCATATTATTCCCCTTGACATTAAACTAGAAGAGGAGGCAAGGATATTAGTTATTTCTGGTCCTAACGCTGGCGGTAAGTCCGTTTGCCTCAAGACACTTGGGCTTTTACAATATATGTACCAAGCAGGGATGCCTATTCCTCTGCAAGAGCATTCTACGATGATGATTTTTGAGCATTTCTTCTTAGATATTGGCGATGATCAGAGTTTAGAAGACGACTTGAGTACTTATAGTTCGCATTTGGCAAATATGAAGTATCTGCTCAAGAACTCAGATGATAAGACTCTTCTGCTCATTGACGAATTTGGTGGCGGTACAGAGCCTATTATCGGAGGAGCAATTGCCCAGTCTATCCTAGAAGAAGTGAATAATAACCATTCTTATGGTATCATTACGACCCATTATCAGAATATTAAGAACTATGCCGAGGAGCATAAGGGCTTGATTAATTCAGCAATGCTCTACGATAGACACCATATGCAACCACTCTTTAAGTTGTCTATCGGTCGTCCGGGGAGTTCCTTTGCTATAGAGATTGCTCGTAAGATTGGTTTGCCTGAGTCTGTCATTGACAAAGCCAGCGAACAGGTTGGAGCGGACTATATTGCAATGGACAAATACCTTCAAGACATCATCAGAGATAAACGTTACTGGGAGACAAAGCGAAAAAACATCCGTCAAGAGGAGAAACGTTTGGAGGAACTTTCGGCAAAATACGACAGTTTGCTCGCCGAAAACAAGAAAATCAAGCAAGACATCCTCGCACAAGCTAAGAAAGAAGCTAAGGAGATTATTAAGAATGCTGGGCGAAAGGTAGAGTTAACGATTAAAGAGATTAAGGAGGCTGAGGCTGAACGTGAACGCACCTTGCTACTTCGTCGTAACTTGCAAGATTATGCGACTAGTCTTGACGAAATAGAGGAGCTATCAGAGGCAGACGAAAAGAAGAAGTTGAAGCACGAACGTGAACTTGCTAAGATACTTCGTCGCCGACAACGTAAGGCAGAGAAAAAAGCTCTCGGTGGCAACACTGAAGGCTCTAGCACACTCCAATCAAAGTCTTCTCTATCACAAGCTGAGCTAAGAGCCGAAGCACAAGAGCATACTTTTGCTATTGGCGACCTTGTATGCTTAGATAATGAGAAGACAAGACAAGGCACTATCCTCTCATTGGGTAAAAAGCAAGCCGAAATCTCTATCGGTATCCTTAGAATGACAGTAGCTTTAGAACGCTTGACACCGCTTAACGAGAAGGAATTGAAGAAGACGAAGCGACTAAATAAGCCAAGCGTTGCAGGGGCGAAGACGATCATTGACCAGATACACGACAAGCGACTAAGCTTCAAAGCTGATTTAGACATTCGTGGCTATCGTGCTGGGGAAGGAGTGTCGGAAGTGCGTCGTTTCATTGATGATGCTTTACAGCTAGGTGTTGGGCAAGTGCGTATCTTGCACGGCACAGGTACAGGGGCTTTGAAGGAGTCTATTCGTCAGTATCTCAAAGAAGAGCCAAATGTCCGCAAGTTCCGAGACGAACACGTCCAACTAGGTGGTGCAGGTATCACAATCGTAGAACTGATATAAGCTACGGTGCGAGCTAAACAGCTGGTGGCGGTGCTACTGAAACGATAAAGTTATGTTTACAAAAAGAAGAAGCGTGTGGTTATTTACCACACGCTTCTTCTTTTTATTGTATTAAGGGACTTAGTCTTTCTTCTCTGCTTCGTCTTCTTTCTTGCCCTCTTCTTTTTTAGGCTCTTGGTAAATGTAATAAACATCTCCATACTTGAGCGTATGACTTTTAGCATCAAAGTAAAAGCCCTTCTCTACTTTGTGAGTTCGTTTGACTTCATTGCGGACACGTACGACCTTATAGTAAATCATTAGTATGTCCTCATTGATTGAGTAGTAACCTTGTGTAACACGTGGTTCGCCGACTTCCTTGCCGTTGAGGTAGAAAGTCTGCGTACGAAGATAAGTAGAGTTCTTAAACGTCAATTGGTCTTCTACTATCTGAGCATTATTCTCAGGGTTGCGGTATTTGCCGATATAGACTTGTCCTGTGATGTCTGTTGGCGTCTTGCCGTCGTCCACTTTATTTTCTTCGTCTTCTATCTTACGACCATTATCTTCGCTATTGCCTTTGCCTTTGCGGTTATTGGGTTCAGGCTTTGGTAGAATAACTTCAGGTTCTTCTTTACTTTTCTTCTTATTACCTAGAAAGCCACAAGACGATAGTCCGAAGGCTAGGCTGATAGCTAGTAAGCCAATGCTAATCTTTAATTTCATATCTGTTTAGTTTTATTAATTATTTATCTTATAAGACTCAATACACACCGCACTTTTTGGGTTAATTATTTCCGTCTTTACTGATTTGCTCAAGAGACTCTGTACGAATTAAACGTAGAGCATAGTGCTGGTGTCTTTGATCGTATTTGCTAGTTCGGTACACAATCAACATTCTCAGGTCTTCATACTTACGAGAGAACGCCATTACGAAGTACTTAATATACTTTGACGTTGATCTATGAGAGCTGTTTTCTTTGACTTCTGTACGATAATAAGTGTGATGAGATGTCCCATTAATTGGGAATTCTGGGAAGAAACGTTCTACAATAGTACGACCTTCTAATCTTGCTCGCTCCCAAAAGTCATTATTTGAAATGTCATCTAGACTAAGCTGGCGTGCTGGTCCTAGGTATAGAGAGCTAACTTTAATACCATTATTGAGATACTGATACCTCCACGCACTTCGATACTTATTCTGTTTGTCTGTAAGTCGTATGCCATAGATCGTCTTTGTCTGCTTGACATCTCTGTAGTGACTCCAGACAATAAAAGGATATTTTGTTGTATATCCACCACCAGCTTTGGGGATATGAACCTCTTCTTCTAACTTATAATCTTGATAGTCTGTCTTTTGATTTTGATCAAAAAAGATGCGACTAAACTTGAGCATATACTCTGTGCTGTATGCTCCTGGTGTAGAGAATGGGAAAATCGTGTGCCAGTCTATAGGACTAGGAATACGTGATTTTCTAAGTTCAAAGATTTCCTTGAGTTTATCTTCAACCTTTTGGTTTTCGTAGAATTTCTCTCCTGTTTCCTTTTCTTCAACAAGGTCTCCATTAAGTTTGCAGTTGCTCTTGTTCCAGTATGATAGAGGCATATTCTCTATCTCTGTCTCAACCTTAGGCAGTTTTAGTTCCGTATAAGACACTTGTCCTTCTTTGCCCACAGGCACTGAGAAGGGCATAGCTACATCGATACCATTCGTTTGACCTCGTAGTTCTATAGTAAGCTTTGTTGGTAGGTGGCTTAGTCTAGGGCGTTTGCAGATATAGATTGGTAGAATGTAAGATTTGTCTCCATTCTCAAAAATAAGTTTTTTGTTTTTGAATTTAAGCAATTGGTTTAAAGCTCCATTAGAGGATAGTTTAGGATAAGTGTTTGCCTTTGTACACGCTTCAATATTAGCTGAGAGCTTAACATTACTCATATAATTAACCTCTTTGATATGAGTTGCCTCCCAGTGAAATTTGTAGATGTTATTATTGATGACACGTAACTTGATAATATGTCCAAAGAACTTAAATGTGCTTTGATGTTTGAGCTGATATGCTAGATTTTTGTCTTTGGATTTTGGAGCACTGTCCTCATCTTTTTTCTCTGTATTGGCTATAGCTTCAAGCTTCAGCTTTTCCCACTTTGTTGCTAGCGGAATATTGATGCCTGACTCCTCTGTACCGATAGATAGCCCACTACCTTCCCAGAAGGTGCTAAAGTATTTATTTGGATTATAGCAAAACTCCTTCTTTTTCTTATCATATTCGCCACCGATGATAGCTGTGATGTACCACTGACTATCCCCAATCTCGCTATTTTTCAATCCTAAATTACCTTTGTAATGTAGGTATAATTCGCCGAGTTCGTTTGCCTCTACTTTGAGTGTGATGTTTTGGTAGATTGTTTTGTCAGAGCCATTCGTGATGATAAAATGAGCTTTCGTCTCGTCGCCCTCTACCATCGGAATAGGTTCTTTGTCCTTATTAGACTTATGAAGGAAGAATGACAAGTCTCCAGCACGAGCGTCGTCGCCTTTAAGACTAGCAATGTCGGCAGAGTAGTCAATCTGTACGTATTCGGCTATGATTTTAGCCTTCTCGTCAATAACTTCGGTAGAGTCTTTTGCTGTGGGCTCGTCAAGAGGTACGATAGGAGTCAAGTTCTCACGACAAGAAGCTATTAGCATAAGGCTAATAAGGGGTAATAGTAACTTATAGATTCTCTTCATTATTCATAATTATTGCTTATTAATCTATCCTTAATCAGTCGTTTTGAGGAATTTATCTAAAAACTTTTAGATTAATAAAATTTCTTCTGTATAAGCAAAGATAGTGAAATTGTGTGAAAAATACTACATTTAAGCAAAATGAACATTCTGCTTAAGTATTTGATAGTAAGTTGAAAGAGAAGTGGAGTTTTTACAAATCTTTAACATAAGGGGGGGGGCTTGTGAAAACCATTATTTCGCTTTTAACATATTGCACACTTCGTTCTCGTTGTAAATATTGAAAAGTTTTGTATTATAGACTTTTAGACTTATTTTTGTATTGTAGTATTGTGCAATTGAGATAGAAATAATGAAGTTTTTGCTTTAGCTCTCCTCTTGAAATCTTGATGCACATAAGATGTATAATGTAACTAAGTAAGAATATCCGAGGAGATTCAGATTAATTTATGAGAATTAGATATATATTAGGACTAGTTGTTGTTTTGTTTGGGATAACGGCTTGTTCTTTTTTTGAGAATAAAAATAAAACAGATTGGGAATTACATCTATTAAAAGGTAAAGTAGCAGTTTGTGTAGATAGTGTATTTAACGCCAAAGAAGTTGATGGGCAATTGGCTCAGGGGGACTTGTTGGAGTTTAAGAAAAAAGTGTTTTCTAAAGAAGGCTATGTGACTGAGAAGTTCTTTTTCAAAGCAGATAGTACTTTAATTATTCATTTTGAAGTTAATAGAGATAAACTTGATTTTGTCAAAGAGTTAGCGGGATATAATAATGCCCAACGTTTGATACTACGTATTATACCTAGATATGATGAAGAGGGTAATGTCGTTGAGGAGAAAATCTTTGATATGAATGGCTCTTTGATGGAGACGGTACAATGTGAGTTTGAGAGGGGCTTCCTCTCTAGAGCTAAGATATGGGATAATAAAGGTGTCCACGTGCGAACTTCAGAATATGAAAATGACAAGACAGGTTTACCTATAATTTATAGAGAGTATAGTCATATCACCAAGAGTGATGATTGTTGCCTTGCTACAGACCGAGACCCTCTAGATGTAAAGGTGATTAATCTAGATGATAAGTTAAGCTTAGATTTTAGTCAAGAATTTAAGTATGAGTATGATGGTTATGGTAATTGGCTTAAACGTGAATGCTATATAGATGGCAAGTTAGTGCGTGTTATTGTAAGGTCTTTAACCTACTTTAGTAATTAATAATTAAATATTGATATGAAGATTTGGATTTATGTAATTCTGTTTTCACTGGGAGTTTTAATCTCTTTATTTCGAGTATATAAGGTTTATCGTTATGGACTAGAAGAAGATGAGAAAGAAAATTTAGAGAAAAATTACAGGCTGATGATGATTAAATACAACCTGATGTTGGCTCTATTATTTTTAGTGCTTGTAATGAATAAGTTAGATATATAGATTTTATGTTATAAGTTTGAGCTGAAAAGTCTTTAAGTTTGTCCTACAAATAAAAAATATTGTCCTCGCATTCTAAAAAATGCGAGGACAAATTTTTTTATCTTAGGAGCTTAATGCTGGTTATCAAATTAGTCTTTTATCACTTGTGTCCTTAATAAGAAAATTTATTTAGGACACAAGTGGTTTTGATGTGTCTAATTCATTAGCAACAGAAGGGACTTTAAGGGCTTTAAGAATGGCAGATAGAAATAGAATGTATCGGAATGAGGAGATCATCCATCATTCTGATAGAGGTTTTCAGTATTGTAGTGATGCTTATCAAAGAGTATTACAGCAAAAGAAGATTAAGTGTAGTATGACTGAAACGTATGATCCTTATGCTAATGCTGTAGCAGAAAGAGTTAATGGTATCTTAAA
>PDWI01005626.1_pt1 | contig 27117 bp, 21 predicted proteins | sample 1430891 | NCBI WGS metagenome assembly PDWI01 (sample SAMN01162508, study PRJNA174530) | Oral metagenome, whole genome shotgun sequencing project. | biome: Marine environment; feature: Marine mammal; material: Swab sample of the gingival sulcus; isolation source: swab sample of gingival sulcus... | reverse complement strand
AGGACGGGGAGGTGATCAACGGGGCGGTGAACGACTACCTCAGCGCCGCCGCCTTCGGGCCCGTGGATCCGGAAGCTCCGTACTTCCGCATCTTCGATCTGGACGAGGTCCCCTTGGGCGAGGTGACGGCGCGCTATCGCACCGTGGTGCAGAACCTGCGCCTGATCAAGCGGCCGGGAGTCAATCGCTGGCAACCGGCGGGGGATGTGTGGCAGGAATTGGCCCTGGGCGAAGACTTCAAGGGCCGCATGTTGGTGATCAGTTGCCGTCGGCGCCGCAGCATGCACCAGTTCAACGAAACGGTGTTGGCCCTGCCGCTGGGGTTGGTGGCGGCGCAGCATCTGGAAGGGCGCTACCCCATCAGCGTCTGGGTGGAACATCCCCAGGTGGACCGCCACGGCCTGCCGGGGGTGCAGCAACGCGGACCCAAGATCCCCAACGCCCTGGGGGTGGCCAGACGCCACCCCCAGAAACCGTAGCCCGCGCGCCCGGATTACCGGACAACGACCACCCGGCCCGTCAGGGCCTGATCCTCGGCCATGACCCGCACGAAGTAGACGCCGCTGCCGGCATTGCGACCGTGGCTGTCCCGGCCGTCCCACACCAGCACGTGGCTGCCGCTGTTCATGTAGCCGCTGTGCAACTGGCGCACGCGGGCGCCGCGAGCGTCGTAAATGGCCACGCCGGCCTGGGTGCCGGCCGGCAGGCTCAGCTGCAGGCGCGCGCCGCCGCCGGTCACGTTGCCCAGCACCTGCAGGCGGGGCCCGCCGATGACGATGCCGTCCACGCCGCTGGAGGCCTGGACCGTGAAGCTGGCCGTGGCGCTCAGCGGGCTGCGCTCGACGCCGTCGCTGCCGTAGGCGCGCCAGTAGTAGGTGCCCTCGTTCAGGCTGTCGCAGGTCCAGGCGGTCTGGCCGCTGACGCCTTCGCTGACGCCGTCGGTGGCGGCCACCAGCTGGGTGCAGGCCTCATCGCTGTAGACTCGGAAGCCGTAGGTGACGGCGTTGCCCTCGGGGTCGCTGGTGTTGGCCACGACCAGTTCGGGCGTGGGGCTCACCTGGGCGCCGCCGACGGGGCTGATGGCCACAGGCGCGGCGGGGGCCAGGTTTTCGCTACCGGCACCGGTCAGCATGACATCGTCAATGTACCAGCCGTCCCTCGTCACGGAGTAATCCGTCTCCAGCAGGAAGCGGAAGCTCAGATCCTGGCCGGCGTAGTCCGTCAGGTCCAGAGTGACCTGCTGCCAGTTATTCTGGGTGCCGTCGTAGCTGGCCAGGGTGGTCCAGGCTCCGCCGTTGGCGCGGACCTGGACGTGGCCGTAGTCATAGTTGTCTTCGATATCGTACTTGTGCCAGAAGCTGAGGGAGGCGGCCTGGTAGCTGCCGTTCAGCGTGGCGCTGGCGGAGACCTGGTCGTCGTAGTTGCCGTTGGGCGAGTCCGTCAGGCTGGTGGTGGGGCTGTGGAAGCTGCTCCCGGTGGGGGCCCAGGCCCCGGTCAGGGTCCAGTGACTCAGACCGTTTTCGAAATCGTCGGCAAAGATGCTGCTGGGGGTGCCCACCATGAAACCGAGGTTGAAGGTGAGGTCCCCACCGTCCAGGTGAACGATCACGTCGAAGGGAACGAAGTGGCCGTTGGGGCAGCCCGCATCCACGCTGATGGGCAGGTTGCCCGCGCCCAGGGTGGTGCTGCCCATGGCGGCCAGATCGCCCACGTTGAATTCGGAGGCGCCCAGCTGCACCCAGGCATCGTCGCAGCGGACGCTCAGGTTCAGGTCCTGGGCGTCGGCGACCACGGACTGGTTCTCGATGGTGAAGTCCAGGTAGCCGCTCTCGCCGGGCAGGATGGTCTTGGCGTCGTTCATGGCCACGGGGCTGTTGACGTCGATGAAGATGCCGGCCGAGCGCATCAGATAGATGTGGGGCCAGATATTTTCCTCGAAGAGGGGCTGGCGGCGGGCCTGGGTGGGCCAGAAGCCGTCGCTGGAGCTGCCGATCTCGGTGCTGAAGCTGAGGATCATGTCGTGTTCGTCCTGGGCGCCGTACACCCAGTCGATGCTGCCGCCGTTGACCCCGTACAGCAACTCGGGGGCCTGGCCGGGGGAATAACCGTTGAGCTGGGTCATGATGGCGGCCATGTGCTGGTAGACGTCCTCATGGGGCGTGTCGATATTCTCGTAGCCCCAGGGATAAAGCAGCAGGTTGCTGTAGGTGTGCACGCTGTCGTGGGTGACGAACTCGCGGCTGTTGACGAAGGCCATCAGGGCCTGCACGCAGGGCTCGCTGCCGGCGCTGGGGCCGCGGTAGGTCTGGTCCCCGGGGTAGGGGCTGCTGCCGCTGTTGTCATAGCCCCACTGATAAGGGTAGTTGCGGTTGGGGTCGACGCCGTGGCTGCCGTCGCCGTTGGGGCGCCGGGTCTTGCGCCACATGCCGCCGCCCTCGGGGTCGGTCTGCTCGTTGTAGAGCTGACCGTCGGGGTTGACGATGGGCACGATGTACAGCTCACGGTTGTCCAGCAGCCAGGTGATCTCCGGATCCTCGCCGTAGTTGGCGGCCAGGTACTCGGCGAACATCATGGGGAATTCGCTGGCCATGATCTCACGCGCGTGGTGCATGCCGTCGATGAAGACCTCGGGCTCGTCCTCGTCGCTGTCCGGATTGTCGGACACCCGCATGGCCCAGATGTCGTTGCCCTGCAGGGACTGCCCGATGCTCCACTTCTCGCTGATCACGGAGGGGTACTGGGCGCGCAACTCGTCCATCCAGGCCACGGACTCGCTGTAGGTATGGTAGACGCCGTAGTTCGGTCCGTAGTCCCGGGCCACGGCGGCTTCCATGTTCAGGCTGAGGGTCTTGTAGCGGAGGCCGGCTTCGTCGATCAGGGCTTTCTCCCGGGACTGCACCGCAATTTCCGCGTGGTGGCCGGGCTTGATGCTCAGGATGTCCAGGCGGCCCATGATGCCCTCGAAAGCGCTTTGGGCGGCGGGGGTGTCCAGATCCACCAGGATCTTCTGATGGGGTTCGGATTGGGCGGCCGGGGCCAGGCCCGCGACGAGAAGCGCGGCCAGGGCGGTCACCAGGATGAGGCGGTTGCGCAGCATGGGTTCCTCCAGAGGGAGCGAGAAAAACCGGGCCGTTCCGGATCCTGTGATCCGGGGCCCGATGGCGGTGGTAACATTCGTAACTCTTGGATTTTACCAGAACCCACCGGATATATCAAATCCATAAGAATAACGTATTTGTTACAAATTTTGCTCGGCACTACGCTCTTTTGGTGTAAAAAGTGCGATAAAAAGCAAATTGTATGGATCGTGCAAAAAGACGCGCCGACCCAGGAGCCGGCGCGCCGTCTTTGGCCTTGTCCACTTCCGCACAGGTCTTCTTCACCGCGTTGATGGAGACCCGCAGGGCCTTCCTCTCCTCGGGGGTCAGCTTGACCTTGATGATCTTCTCGATGCCGTCCTTGCCCAGGACCACGGGCACGCCCACGAAGAGGTTCTTCACGCTGTACTCGCCCTGCAGATAGGCGGCCACCGGCACGATCTTCTTCTTGTCGAAGGCGATGGCCTCGACCATCTCGAGGGCGCTGACAGCCGGGCTGACAAAGGCCGAGCCGCTGCCCAGCAGGCTGACGACTTCACCGCCGGCGCCGCGGGTGCGCTGTTCGATCTTGGCCAGCTTGCTCTTGGTCACGAACTGCTCCACGGGCAGGCCGTAGACGCGGCAGGCGCTACGGACGGGCACCATGGTGTCGCCATGCCCACCCAGCACGACGGCTTCGATGTTCTCCACCGAAACGCCGGCCGCCTGGGCCACGAAGTACTTGTAGCGGGCGCTGTCCAGCACGCCGGCCATGCCCATGATCTTGTTGGGCTTGAAGCCGCCCTTCTTGAACAGCCGGTAGACGATGGCGTCCAGGGGATTGGCGATGGAGATCACGAAAGCGTCCGGCGCGTATTTCTTGATACCCGCGGCCACCATGTCGGTGATCTTCAGGTTGATGGCCAGCAGCTCTTCGCGGCTGGGGAAGGTGCCGTCCGGGCGCATGCTGCGCGGCACGCCGGCGGTGTTGATGACGAAGTCGGCGCCTTCGAGGACATCGTAGGTCTTGGCGCCGATGACCCGCACGTCACGGCCGTAGACGGGCGTGGCTTCGGCAATGTCCAGGCACTTGCCGGCGGCGAAGTCGGGCTTCTTGACATCCACCAAGGCCACTTCACGGGCCAGGCCTTTCCGCCACCGACGATTCCGATTTTGTTGATCATGGAACTGATCTCCTTTGCAGTCATCAAGTCAGTTGTTGGGTGATGCACAGGTCATCCGTACGCATCGCAGACTAACACCGGTTTTGGGGGAATACCAGGATATTTGCGACGGGATCGCTCCGGGAAGCCCAGGGAAATGGGAAGCCCAGGTGAAATGGGAAGCCCAGGCGAAATGGGAAGCCCAGGTGAAATGGGAAGCCCAGGCGAAATGGGACGGCAAAGGTTGCAGTCGAAATAAAAAATCAGCAAACGTCCAGGACACCCCCGATGGCGATCCGCGACCAATCCTCGAAGCTCCCCCCATCCGGCGCCTTCTCGGCCCCGATCATGCTCGGCAGTTCCACAGCCGGAATCCAGCGCGCCTGGTGGGGCTCCGCCTGCCCGCTGACCAGGGCCATGATCTCTTCATCGCTGCCGGGCAGGGCGTCCAGCTCCACGCGGAAGACCACGCCGAAATGCACGCTGCTGACATCCTGGCTGTCGCTGTTGATGAAGCCCACCATCTTCAGGGCGTCCGGTCCGGGAAACAGCCCCGTCTCTTCTTCCAGTTCACGCAGGGCGGCCGTGCGCACCAGGTCCGCGCCCTCCTGCCGATCCAGGGGCTCCACGTGCCCGCCGAAACCCACGGACCACAGCCCGCCCAGCCGCGCTTCGGTGTGCTTGACCTTGCGCTGGTAGCAAAGGATACGGGTCTCGGCGCCGAACCCCCGCTGCAGCATCAGGTAGGGGATGATCTGCTTGTAGTGGGAGTTGATCTCCATGTAGTCCCGCTCGGCAAAGAACAGGCGGTCCTGGAGCGCGTCCATATCCACCGCGTCGGCGGGCAAGAAACCCTGCGGGCTGAGGCCGGGAAACAGATGCTTGCGTTCGGTCACCAGAATGACGCGCACGTCTTTTCCTTTCGCTAGGGCAGGAAGCGGCCCACGTTGGCCAGCTTCTGGGGCAGGTACTCATCCATGACGTAGTTCAGGCCGTGCTTGGCCAGGGCCTGCTGTTCCGCGCGGACCTTCATCTTGATCATCTGCTCCAGGGCCAGTTGCCAGCTGCGGTAGTGCTGGATGAAGGGATCGTTCTTCAGGGCGTCCCTGGCCCGCTTGATGTCCACATCCTTCAGGGGGTGCGTGGGCAGCTTGTAGTCGATGATATCCTGGGGCGTGATCCCCAGCAGGTGCGCCTGGGGCACGCAGAAGTACTCGTTCAGGTGCGCCGCGTTGCCGCTGCCCACTTTCAGGGTGCGGTAGATGTTGGAGTAGCCGTAGGGGTCGCCGTCCACGAAGACGTAGACGGGCAGGCCGTGGCTGTCGGCCAAACGCCTGACGAAGCGGCGGCAGGCGCGGGTGGGCACCCCGCCCAGGCTGATCAGGATGCAGTTGGCCTTCTTCCAGTAGTTGTGCTTGACCAGGCGCTGGAACATGCCGGCGGTCTCGATGCAGAGAATGAACTGGGCGTCGGTCTCGAACTTCAGATCCTCCACCGAGATGGGGATGGAATAGGCGCCGCTGCCGAAGCGGGTGCAGTCGATGCGCAGCTCCTCGCCGGTGTCGCGGTCGTGGTCGATGACCACGAGGCGGCCGGCCACGTCGCCGCCCTTCTCTTCGGGCACGAAGCCCAGCTGCTCGCGGTTGACGCTGAAGAAGGCCTCCACGTCCTCCATGACGGTATCGGATTCGGGCTGCTCCTTGAAGCGCGCCTCCGCCCAGTTCTTGCTGACGTAGTAGGCCTCTCGCTTGGTGGCGATGTCGTCGGTCTGGATCAGCTCCTTGCTCAGGGCCATCATCTTCAGGGTCTGGGCGAAGGTCTTGACGGTGTTGACCGTCAGGGTGCGTTCCTTCTTCTTGCCCTTGAGGGTGAAGTGCCCGGTGCTGCCGTTGTAGCTGACGTTGGCCAGGGAGCGCACGGGGAACTTCATGCTGGGCTTGTCGCCCAGCAGAATCTTCTGGCGGATGATGTTGCTCTCGCTGCGGATGCGGCGGGCGACGGGGGAGAAGGAGGCCTGCGGCGCGGGTCGTTGCTCGCCGGTGCGCGGCGCGTCCTCGCCGAATTGCAACTCGGCCTGCCCGGCGGTGGGGGCCTTCTTCGTGACCTTCTTCTTGCTGGTTTTCTTTCCGGGTGCCAATGGGGGCCTCCTCCGCTACATCTTGCGGCTGCGTTCCAGGGTGTCGGTCAGTTTGGCGATGACTTCTTCACGCTCGGTTTCGTCGATGCCCAGGATCTCCTGCAGCGCGTCACCTATGTGCGGGATGTATTTCTGGATGTAGGACTTCTTCTTCAGGGCGTCTTTTTCCCGGGCGCGGCGGTTCAGGTAGCGTTTCAGCCGGCGGCCGGCCTCCTGCAGGGCCAGGGTCATCTCCTTGATGATTTCCGGATAGTGGGCCACCGCTTCCTTGCTTTCGCTGGTGAAGGGCACCCACACGGAGGCCATGTGGATGAGGATGACCATGGGTGCCGTGGGCAACGCCCCCTTGCTCTGCGTCACGCCGTAATTGCGCCAGCCGGCTCCCAACACCGCCTTGTGGATGGCGCAGGCCGAGGCTTGGTACAGCAGGGGCACGCGGTTGGCGAAGCGCATGACCTTGGCCAGTTCGTCGCCGGGCAGCTGGCCGCCGTAGGCGATGCCCACCTCGATCTGGAAGGGATTGCCCCGGTAGACGGCCGCCGGGCGGGTCACCGAGGTGTAGAAATCCGCTTCCACCCCGCTCTTGAGGCCGGCCATGACCAGATCTTCCCCGATGGGGGACAGGCAGTCCGTGGGCGGGGCCGGGATCTTGGTGCCCTCGATGGCCTCCAGCAGGCGTTGGATATCTTCCTGGATCAGGCGCTTGGGGTTGCGGCGGGGGGGAATGCCCGCGGTCTGGAGGATCAGCTCGCAGGTCTTGGGGCCGACGCGGCAGAACTCGTCCTTCATGAAGGACGAGATGTTGCGGCTTTTGGTGTCGGACAGCATGCGCGCCAGGATGCCCAGTTCCACGCCGTAGGGATGGGGGCGGATTTCGCGTGGTTCGGCGGGCAGTTCCTGGGTGGCGTTGGCGTGGACCGCGGTCTCGCCCTTGGGGTTCTTGTACGTCAGGTGCAGATGGGGGTTGGCGATGGCCGTCTGCTCCAGGTAGTTGTCCACCGAGTGCTGGCCGCGCTTGTAGCTGCCCGTCAGCGTGATCTCGATGCGGGTGCCGTGTTCCTTCTCCCAGATGGTCTCGTCACCGGCCAGGATGGTGGGCTCGTTCTTCTTCATGTCCAGCTTGATGACGAAGCGGTGGGCCGGCGCCTTTGGGCTGGTGCGGCTGTAGATGACGACGGGCTGGCCGGTGGTCAGCTGCCCGTACATGCCGGCGGCGGAAATGCCGATCCCCTGCTGCCCGCGGCTCTGCTTCAGGCTGTGGAATTTGGAGCCGTAGAGCAGCTTGCCGAAAATCTTGGGGATCTGGGCCTTGACGATGCCGGGCCCGTTGTCCTCGATGATGAGCTTGAAGCGATCGTCTTTGCTGCTGGCGCTCTTGGTGCCGGTATTTTTGCTGCCGCCGCGGGGTTTGTCTTCCTGGCTGCTCAGCTCCAGGCCCAGATTCACGGGCCGGTCGGGGCGGATTTCCACGAACAGTCGGGGCGGGATGCCGGCCTCCTCGCAGGCGTCGAGGCTGTTGTCGACGGCTTCCTTGATGGTGGTCAGCAGAGCCTTGGCGGGGCTGTCGAAGCCGAGCAGGTGGCGGTTCTTGGTGAAGAACTCGGAAATGGAAATTTCCCGCTGCTTCTTGGCCATGGATTGGGCGTTCTGGGTGGAACGTTTTTTCTGCGGAGCGGCCATACGGAGGGCACCTTCCGGAAAGGCTGAAGGGTTTCAGGATAAGCGACAGGATCACGGGATGAGCGCTATGAGGGGCGGAATCCGTTCCGGCAATCCGGGCTGGCGCAATATAACCAGGCCGGTCCCAAGTTTTCAACCCCGACGCCGAAATCCCAACGAAATCAACGATCCCGATCCCGGTAGCGGGCCCGCAGCGAACCCCAGGGCGTCGTGGCGACGGGCACATCGCCCCGGCAGGTGATCTCGAATTCCACCTGCGCCTGCTCCATGTTGGCCGGCGCCCGGTGGCTGTCCACCGCCAGGTAGACGATCACTGTTTCCCCGCTCAGATTAGCCCAGCTGAGGGTCTCCCGCTCCCCGCCCAGCCCGTCATCGGCAAAGGCCAGGCATGCGGGGGCGTCACCGCAGCCGTCGAAAAGCCACAGGGCGGCATCGAAAGCGGGGTGCAGGCTGGTGGTGCGCGCCGTGATCTCGGTATTGTCCTCCACCGTGACGGCCACCCAGATTTCTCCGCCGCGCTCAAGGAAGGGACTGCAGCCGTAGGTCTGGATCAGGTTGGGCAGCTCCAGGGTGTTGTGGGCATAGGAATAGGGACCTTCGCCGCAGGTGTCGGCGTAGGCGGTGCCGCCGGAGCAGATTTCCGGCGGCAGGCCCAGGTAGCGCGTTTCCAACTCCAGGGAATAGGGCCCTTCGGCAGAGGAGGACCCGCGGCCGGCGCCGTCGACGATCAGGTAGTAGGTGCCCGCCTCCAGCTGGGCGGACAGCTCCAGGTTGGCGCCCACCAGGCAGCTGTCCGTGTCGCAGCCGCCGAGCAGGAAGAGATCGAAATCCCGGTCCGCGTAGGCCATCAGGACCACGCGAATCTCCTGGGCCTCGTCCAGGTCCAGACGGTAGATATCTTCGGGGCCTTCCTCGTACCAAGGGGCGCAGGGATACCGGTCGATCAGGGAGGTGCCGCCGGTGGTGTCCCCGCTGAGGGTGTCCCGCTGCCCGGGGGTCAGCGAGAGGGTGTCCACGGCTGTGCAATCGAAGGAAATGCGCAGCGGAGGCGCCGAAATTTCCGGGGCCTTGGTCTCTTTGTCCGTGGCGGTGGGGTACCGGGCGGCCTGGGCCGCGTGACCACACAAAATCAAAACAATGAGAACTGTTGTCATAAACCAAATATGGTTTATTTTTGCACGGGCTAGGGGCGTATGGCTCGGCGTCATCATGGACCTTCATCCTGGGGCTGCTGGCCGTATCGAGGTCAAGAAAGGACCATTCCCTTCTGCCCCGAATGCTACTCTTAAGTTAGCATAACAGGGTCATCTGCCAACATCGTTAAAGTTCACCGCCTGAGGGACGATGTTGGGGGCTAAAATAAAACTCATTCGGGGCAAGGGCATTGCCCCGTCATTCTGTTCGCGAGAACAACAGAAGAGGCACGGAGATGAAATTGGCCATCCAGAAGTTGGCAAACAAGCAGGCCCGGCTGGGAGTGATGGGGCTTGGATACGTGGGGCTGCCCCTGGCGGTTTCCTACGCCCAGGCGGGATTCAGGGTTCTGGGCTTCGATCTCTCCGAGGAGAAGGTGGCCTCCTTGGCCCGGGGTGAGAGCTATATCATCGATGTCTCCAGCGAAGAATTGAAGGACGTGGTGGACAAGGGTCTGCTGGAGGCCACCACGGACATGAGCCGTATCGTGGAGGTGGACAGCGTCAACATCTGCGTGCCCACCCCCCTGGGCAAGACCCGCGATCCGGATATCAGCTACATCCAGTCCGCCGTGCGCGCCATCGCGCCTTGTCTGCAGGATGGTATGCTCATCATCCTGGAAAGCACCACCTATCCCGGCACCACCGAGGAGGTGATCCTGCCCCTGCTGAGCGAGGGCGGCAAGGAGGTGGGCAAGGATTTCTTCCTGGCCTTCAGCCCCGAGCGCGTGGATCCCGGCAACCCCACCTACCACACCAAGAATATCCCGAAGGTGGTGGGCGGTGTGACCCCCACCTGCACCGAGGTGGCCAAGACCCTGTACTCCCAGGTCATGGAGACGGTGGTGCCCGTGTCCAGCGTGCGGGTGGCCGAAACCGTCAAGTTGCTGGAAAACACCTTCCGCAGCGTGAACATCGGGCTGGTCAACGAGATCGCCCTGATGTGCAACGCCATGGACATCGATGTGTGGGAAGTCATCCACGGAGCCAGCACCAAGCCCTTCGGTTTCATGCCTTTCTACCCGGGCCCCGGCTTGGGCGGACATTGCATCCCCATCGATCCCTTCTACCTGAGCTGGAAGGCCAAGCAGGCCGGCAGCGAGGCCCGCTTCATCGAACTGGCCGGTCAGGTGAACAGCGCCATGCCGGATCATGTGCTGAGCTTGGTGACGCTGGGGCTGAACGATCGTGAGAAGCCCGTGAAGGGTAGCACGGTGCTGGTGGTGGGCGTGGCGTACAAGGCCGGTATCGACGATGTGCGCGAGAGCCCGGCCCTGGACATCATCGAACTGCTGGCGGGCCTGGGGGCGGACGTGCACTGGTACGACCCCCATGTGCCGATGCTGGATGAGGCCCTCAGCGGTCGGAAGTACGAGGACTGGAGCCTCGAGGGTTTGAAGAATTTCGACGCGGCGGTCATCGTGACGAACCACCCCCTGGTGGATCACGAACTGTTGCTCAAGAGTGGAACCATGGTTGTCGATACTCGCAATGCCTTGAAGGGGCACACGGGTGAGAACCTCATCAAGCTGTAGCAAGCAAGGAGCCGGATAATGAGAGTCAATTTCGTAGACTTGAAAGCCCAGTACCAGACCATCAAAACCGAAGTGGATGCGGCCATTGCCGAGGTCATCGGCAACACCGCCTTTGTCAATGCCCGTGGTTTTGAGAAGGAATATGCCGAGTACATTGGCGCGCGGCACTGCGTTGGCGTGGGTAATGGCACCGACGCTTTGTTCATGGCGATGAAGTGCCTGGGCTTCGGTCCCGGCGACGAACTCATCACGCCACCCCGGTCTTCGTGGACTGCGATCCGGTGACCTACAACATCGATCCCAGCAAGATCGAGGCGGCCATCACCGACAAGACCAAGGCCATCGTGCCCGTGCATCTGTACGGCCAGGCCGCGGATATGGGCCCGATCATGGAAATCGCCAAGAAGCACAATCTGAAGGTCGTGGAAGACTGCGCCCAGAGCCACGGCGGCACCTACAAGGGCAAGACCACGGGCACCTTCGGCGACGCCGGCTGCTTCAGCTTCTACCCGGGCAAGAACCTGGGGGCCTACGGCGACGGCGGTGCCGTCGTGACCGACGATGAGGAACTGGCCACCAACATCCGCAAGCTGGGCGACCACGGATCCAACGTGAAGTACGTGCACGATTTCCAGGGCACCAACAGCCGCCTGGACGGCATCCAGGGCGCTGTCCTGTCCGTCAAGCTGAAGCACCTGCGGAAGTGGACCGAGCGCCGTCGTGAAGTGGCCGCGCGCTACAACGAGGGCCTGAAGGATGTTTGCGTGGTTCCGCAGACCCTGGAGGGTGTGGAGCACTGCTTCCATCTGTACGTGGTCCAGGTGAACAACCGCGAAGAGGTCATGAAGCACCTGACGGAGGCGGACATCGCCTGCGGTATCCATTATCCGGTGGCCCTGCCCGTGAGTCCGGCCTATGCGGACCTGGGGTACAAGGCGGAGCAGTTCCCGGTGGCTTGCGGGATGATGGACAAGATCCTGAGTCTGCCCATGCACGGGGACTTGACGGATGATGATGTGGATCTGGTGATCGAGGAAGTTCGGAAGGTGGCGAAGTAGAGCTTTACAGCGGCCCCGGCGGTTCCCCCGCCGGGGTTTTTTTAAGATATGAAACTTGCACTTGTTATTTCTTCCATGGCGACCGGAGGGGCAGAGAGGGTTCTGTCCATTCTGGCCAATTCATGGGTACAACGAGGGTGGGATGTCACTCTTATTACCACCCATGGTTCCGGAGAACCGTCCTTCTTCTTCTTGGACCCTGAAGTTCACCAGAGGTCCATTGTCATAGCTGGAAGCGCCAGGGGCGGTATGGTAGCCAACATCCGGCGTGTGAGGGCTCTAAGGACAATTCTACGGGAAACCGCACCGGACGTGGTTGTCAGCTTTCTTAATTACACCAACATTCTTACCCTACTGGCCAGCAAAGGATTGGGTTGTCCGGTTCTGGTCAGTGAGCGGTTGGATCCCCGGGTTCATGAGCTGTCCCCTCTTTGGAACGCGATGCGGCGGTTACTCTATCCCCAGGCCCGTGTTCTGATCAACCAGACGGAGGCGGCGGCTTCCTGGTTTCGCCCATGGATGAAAGGGCGTGTCGTGATCATTCCCAATCCCGTGAGCGAGCCGGATCTTGCGGGGCCTCCTGCTCTGGAGTTACCCCCAGGCAGCGTTGTGGCCATGGGGCGTTTGCACCATCAGAAAGGTTTCGATACTCTGTTGCGGGCTACGGCTCTGTTGCGTGAGCGCCACCCCTCGATTCGCCTCACCATTCTCGGTGAGGGCCCCTTGCGGGCCGAACTGGAAAAGCTGAGGGAGGAACTTGAACTGGATGATGTCGTGGATATGCCCGGCAAAATTCAGAACCCGGCCACGGTGTTAGCGCAGGCTGAGGTGTTTGTGCTCTCCTCGGTGACCGAGGGCTTTCCCAATGTGCTGTGCGAAGCCATGGCCGTGGGCTTGCCCGTGGTCTCCACACGTTGTCCCAGCGGGCCCGAAGAAATTGTCACCGATGGGCGAGAGGGACGACTGGTCCCTGTGGGAGACACGGAATCCCTTGCTGGGGCCTTGGCTGAGATTCTGGCCGATCCCGAGAGCCGCCGGGTCATGGGCGAAGCGGCGCGTGAGGTTATTGATCGGTTTTCCCTGGAGGTCGTGCTTGGAAAATGGGATGCCGTGTTCAAAATGATCGAACTGGGAACCGAGGGTCTGAATTGACACTTAGAGGTGGGTGTCATAGACTATATGCGATCATAACTTCAACGTTCCAGATCAGGAGGCCGCCTGATTTATTGATAAAGTGACATTTCAATTGCACGATGATCTTCATAGGAATAACAGGAAAGCTGTGGGGTGGTCTGAACTGTTCAGTTCCTCTTTTTCCTGGTTTCGTCATCCTGAACTCAGTGGACGGTGAACCGATGTCCAAGATTTTTGATGCTTACAAGAAGCAAGTCCAGACGGAGGCTTCTGACCTCACGCGAGGAGTGCCCCAGGGGGACACCCTGGTACTTTTCCCGAAGTCAGAGGCCAAACAGAATGAAGAATTCAGCAAGTTGGCCAACCGTCTGCTTGGTCTACGGATGGAAACCCAGGGGGCTGTCATCAGTTTTGCCTCCTCGGCTGCCGGAGAAGGGGCCAGCTTTGTTTCTTATCACACGGCTTCCGCGCTGGCCAGGGATTACGACCAGAAAGTTGTCTGGGTCGATGCCAATTTTCTCGCTCCCCAGAAGCGTCTGAACGGTCTGTCCCTGCTTTCTTTTAGTTCATTGATTCGGGACCCAAAGAAGGCACAAGAATTGCTTCCCACTGGCAATCTCACATTGGTCCCTGGTGGTGACAATCTTGTGGGTGCACGTGGCTATTTTGCCGGGAATCAGTACCACCAACTTCTGAAGGCATTCCGCCAGAAATTCGATTTCGTTATCATGGACTTGCCTCCGGTGCTGAAGAGTACCGATGCCGCGCTGCTGGCGGGCCCGACCGACGGATTTCTCCTGGTTGTTGAGCAGCGCTTCCTCAAGTGGGAAGTGATCAACCACGGCCTGGATTCGCTCAAAGAAAAGAAGGTGAAGGTTCTCGGTTCGGTGATCAACCGCCGGAAGTTCGACCTTCCCAAAGTCCTCTACGACCGTCTGTAGACAGACAAGGAATGGTCATGGATACAATGTCCGGAATGATGAAAATCTTGGTCCTGCTGGGTGTGACGGTGGCCTTCGTTGGATGTGGAGGCGGTCCCAAGTACTTGGTGCGAAGCGAGTTTGTTGAGTTCTCTGAAACGCAGAAGCAGGAGATTGAGGCGGAGTCCTTTGAGGATTACCGCATTCAGGAAGGCGATATCCTGAAGATCGCTTTCAGTTACCTGACTGATCTCGACCAGAATAACGTGGTGGTCTTGCCCGATGGCTCGGTGACCCTGGTCGGTATTGACAGGATCAAGGTGGCCGGCCTGACTGTGATGGAGGCAGATGCTTTGATCACGGAGGCCTATGGCAGAGAGTATCGTGATCCCAACCTCAGCCTCATCGTGCAAGAGACCCTGGGACGCCAGGTTTATGTGCTTGGCGAGGTTAACAGACCTGGCCTGCACCTTCTTCCCCATGGAGGCCTGGATTTGATTGGGGCTGTGTCCGTGGCTGGCGGCTTCACTGCTGACGCATCTGAGGAAGGTTCTGTCCTGGTTCGGGTCACACCGGAGGGTTATGAGGTGACCGAGGTCAACTTGAAAGAATTCGACTCCGTTGAGAGTTCGGCCTTGGCCGGTGTGATCTTGAATTCCTATGACGTCCTTTATGTACCGAAGTCCCGCATCGCCGATTTCGGTTATTTTTCGCGCAATGTTCTGCAAGGTCTGGTCAGTCTGACCAGGATAGGGGCTGATATCAAGTACCTGAACGATGGTAAAATTGGGAGGTCTTTTTGATCATGCTGGGATCGCTACCTGAAGTCAGCAAGGGCGGTGTGGGCGGTGGATCGGCCCTCTCCCTGCGGGACATTGTTTTCACGCTTTATCGGCGCAGGTGGCTCATTCTGGCCATCGCCGTTCCCATCATCGTGGTCGGGGGCATCAGCCTGATGCGCCAGACCGGTTCATACACGGCTGTGGCTCGGATCGTGGTCGAGCTTAATGAGGTGCAGCAACCACGTTGGAATATCAGGACCAGTGCCATCGATTACGATCGGGAGTTGAGCACCCTCTTCAACATGGCCATGTCTGTGCCGGTGATTGAGCAGGCGGCGGATGTTCTCCGGGATAGTCTTCCGGTTTTTCAGGAACTGGATCCCGAAGCCCTTTTCCTGAGCGAGGAACGTGGGCTGGAGGACTATCTGGGTAGCCACATGGATGTTTCGGTGGTCGGAGAGTCCAGCATTCTCGAATTCAGTTTCCAAAGTCCTCATCCACGCATTTCCCTCATGTTTGTGGGGGCTTTGCGGGATGCTTTTCTGGATTTCTACACCCACCGGCGCAGTGACGGGATGGCCATCGACTACTATAACGAACAGATGGCTATGGTGCGTTCCGAGCTCGACTCCCTCCTGGTGCTGCGAACCATGGTGCTGGAGGAGACCGGGTATAGTTCTCTGACGGATGAGCTGCGTTACGGCACGGGACAGCTGGCGAATCTGGAGAACGAGCTATACGCGGCCATTGCCCGCGTCAACCAGTTGCGCACCGAGTTCAATAATCTGAAGACCTTTCTGGACAAGGATCCTCGTCAGTTTCCCACCGGTCCGGATGAGAGCCGCAGCCAAGCCTTGGTGTACTGGCGAAACATTGTCAGCAAGCATGAAGATGAATTGAACAACTTGCTCTCTGTCCATACCGAAAACAGCGTTCCTGTAGCACGGCAGAAAGAACTTCTGAACCTGAGTCTTAAGAATCTCGCCCAGCATGAGACAAACTACGTGGAAAGTTTGCGCTTGCAGCTTCTCAAGCAGGAGGAGAGGGAAAGCTCCCTGCGCATGCTGGTGGCCGAAATCAAGGAACGGAACAGCCGTGGTCCCGTGGCGTACCAGAGGGTGTCTCTTCTGGACACCGAAATCACTTCTCTGCGTAAGTTGCTTGAAGAGCTTCAGGGCAAAAGGGGCGAAGTCCGTCTCAGTGAGATGGCCGATGAGCGGATCAGCAATCTGGTCAATCTGAGTGACCCCGAAGTTCGGGAATTGATCTCCGGCGGGCGAACCATGATCTATCTTGTGATTCTGTCATTTTTCGCCGTGGCCTTGGGGCTGGTAGCCGCCTTTATCATGGAGACCATGGACCATCGGGTGTTTGTGCCCAACGACATTGAGGACAATCTCAAGCTACCGGTCTTTGCCAGCATCACCAAGGTAGACTAGGTGTGTTCGGGTTGGGTGACAGAAACGGCCTAGGTTATTACGTGCGGGATCCGAGGAGTGCCAATCGCCTTTTCTCCACCCTCGGACATATCCTGATTTTTGGCCTGGCTTTCCTGGGATCGCACATGGTGGTTCAGCGCATGGGGCTGGACACATTCGTTGTTCTGCTGGTCTTGGCCTTCGTGGGGTCCATCTACGCGCTGCTTTCTTTTCGGAATATGTCCATTCCTCTGGCCGTTTGGCTCCTGAGTATCGGCGGGTTCCGTTTCCTTTTTATGGTGCCGATGGCCGGTCTGCCCGATCTTTATCTTGATCGTTTGGCGATGATCTGGCTAACGATCATTTTTATGATCAAATTTTTTGCTGAATCACGAAAATTGCGGGGACCCTTTATTCTGGATGCCCTGATCATTCTGCATGGGACCTATATCTTGACACATATTCTTATTCTTGATTCTGAACACTTCAATCTCTGGACAAAAAGTTACTTGACGCCCTATGCAGCTTATTTCCTCGGCAAAAATATTGTGGTGGACTTTAAAAGACTGCGGCTGGTTTTTCTTTTGCTTCTCCTGCTTGCAATTTATTACAACTTAACTTCTATTGCAGAAAAATTCGATCTGAACTTTTTGCTCTGGCCCAAGTATATGAGGGTGGATCATGAGATTTTTCGGGGGCGGTCCAACGGCCCCTTCCGACATGCCCCGCTCTTCGGCACGATCATCGGAATGCTGATCCCGCTCCATCTTTATTTTATCACCGCCGCCCGAAATTATCTGGTCAAGTTCCTGTTGTATCTGAGCCTTGGCCTCAGTTTCGGTGGGCTGTATTTCACTTACACCCGTGGGTCATGGCTTGTGGGGATCACGGCTCTTAGTGTTGCGGTGGCCCTTAACCGGCGTCACTACCTCCGCTTGGTGGCACCTCTGGTGGTTCTGGCTCCCATCCTGGCCGTTTCCGTGCTGGGCATCGGACAGGACCAGTTCCTGAAAGAACGGGTGGAAAATGAGAACACCCTTGATGCTCGGGCTGGAACTATCCTGACGGCCCTACGTGTCTGGCGTGACCATCCGTTTACGGGCTGTGGTTTTTTCCAGTACCCCCAGGTACGTCTTGATTATGTCGAAGCCCTGGAGGTTCCTATCCTGGGGACCCTCAGTTTTCGCGATTTTCGGCACAATGCCATTCATGATATTTATTTTGGGCCCTTGGCGGAGGAGGGGTTGATCGGTGTTAGCCTGCAATTGATCATCTATTTTTTAATATTCCGCACTTTCAGGCGCAAATTTTCCTGGAGGAACAAGGGAGATCCGTTTGCCACCTATGTGATGCCCGTATTCGCGGGGATTTTTGTGGGATACTTGGTTGGGGGAATCGCGATCGACTACCGGTTCTTCTCTGTCACCGGGACGCTGTTTTTCATGACGGCGGGCATTTTGTACGGGTATGAGGGTGAAACTCCGGTAGAGGGTCCACTCGGAGGCTTGGAAAGAAAGAGCATCAACCATTCAACGGAGGCTGTCTAAGGCCGCCCAGTATGGAGCCTACCATGTTCCTGGATCATTTCGGATTGGCAACCAACCCATTCGGGCTTTCGCCTCGCTTGGATTTTCTTTATCAATCCACCGCTTTCCAGGAGAGCATGGCTCATATGGTCTACGGGGTGGATAACAGTGAAGCGATCGTCATGATCACCGGTGCCATCGGCACGGGTAAGACCATGGCCGTTCAGTCTTTTCTGACCAATCTGGGATCGTCTTTCTGCTCCGCTCTGGTGACGAACACCAACGTCAGTCCTCTCGAACTTCTGAAGTTGGTTCTGGAAGATCTTGATGTCTCGGTTCCTACCGCCGCCGACAAGAGCGACGTATTGATCATCTTCAAAGATTACCTCATCGAGCAGAGCAAAGCCGGCAAAAGGGTCCTTGTCGTCATTGATGAAGCCCAGAATCTTGGAACCGAAGTGTTGGAAGAAATCCGCCTGCTGACCAACTTGGGGCAGGGGGATGCCCAACCGGTGCAACTGATTCTTCTGGGACAGCCAGAGCTTATCGAGAGAGTCAGTGTTCCCGAGCTTGCCCAGCTACGTCAGCGGATTCGGGTGCACTACCATCTGGATACCTTGACCCGGAAGGAGGTCGGGGAATACATCGACCACCGCATGCGGGTTGCAGGCTGTGAACGGGAGGTTTTTACCTCCGGTGCGATAGATAGGATTTCTGAGTACAGCGGCGGTGTGCCGAGGTTGGTCAACAGCCTTTGTGGGAACGGGCTACTCTCCGCCTTCGTGGCCGATCGGGACGAGGTGGGTGCCGAAGACATCAATCCTGATGAACTGATGGGCACACGGGATGTTATGCGTGCCAAGTTGGATAACGAAGAAGTGTTGGGGCAGGAGGCGGCCTCGGCTTCTCCTGTTGAGAGCACCTCGCCGGCGCCCTCCTCGGACCAAGAGCAGGAGTTGACCATTGCCCCCATCCCCATGGCCGAGAGGCGCAGGGATTGGACTGTTTGGTGGGTCTGGCCGGCTATTGTGCTGTTGATTGTGATCGTCGCCAGCGGATGGTGGGCTTACCAGAAGGGCTACCTAAGATTCTCGCTTCCGGCGGATCTTGGGGAGGAAACATCGGGTCTGGCACAGGCAAAGAGGCCATCGCCGATCCTTGTGCAGGAAGAAGACACCCTTCAACAGCGGTCCGGGCAAAGCATGCCGGATGATGGGTACTTGGGGCAAGTTGACACTGTGGACAATGGAGCGGAAAACAATGTGGCGGAGCTCCTTGAAGTATCCGATGGTACCCTTGCTCAGGAAATTCCTGAGGATCTCGCCGCTGAGGAGGGCACGGTTGAAACGCCTCCTCTCTCGGCCCAACCAGCCGCCACGCCGGAAGTCTACGAGATCCACATCGCCTCCTTCAAGACCCGGGAACAGGCCCAGGCCCTGGTTGAAAGGGTACGCACTACGGTGGGAGAGGGCTTTCTGTATCCCGTGGATGTCGATGGGGAGCAATGGTACAGGGTTTACTTGGGGCCCTATGGCAACAAGGACACTGCAGAAGCCGTGGTGGACCAACTCCTACAGACGGAATCGCTTGAGTGTTTCATCATGATGAAAAAGACTGCGGGTTCCGGCCGGGATTAGCCTATCGCTTTCCTGAACACTTTAATGGTTGCCCGGGCAGTCTCAGACAGGCTGATGGACGCCACTTTTTCCCGCCCCCGGGTCCGGCCTCCAAATGCCAGAGCCAGAGCGAGCTTTTCCGCCACATCGGCGGGATTTTGCAAGCATAAATAACAACCTGCGACTCCTGCGATACGCAGGGCGACGTCGCCCACATCCACGGACACGATGGGTAGGTTACAGGCCAGCGCTTCCTTGATAACACAGGGAGATGCCTCGTGGTTGCTGGTCAAGACAAGGGTGTCCGCAGCGCTCAGATAGTATGGGATATCCTCGTGTGGCGCGCTGAAGACGGGAAGCAACTCCACATTGGGTTCTCGCTTTTTCAGGATATCCACGGCAGCGCGAGCAATGTCAAAGCGTTTGACCCCGTTGTTGGGGTTGCCCAGGAAAAGCACAATCTTGCGCTCGGGGTGCAGTTCCAGACGGCTGCGGGCTTCGGCTTTGGGGTGGGGTTTGAAGGTTTCCATATCCACGCCCATGGGAATAATGGCGGCATCCTGGTGCCAGAGGGTTTTCTTGAGAAGAGGAGCCACGACCGTACGGCCATCAACCAGGAAGGCCAGAACCTGCCCCAGCAGGACTTTCAGTCGACCGGCCGTGGTGTATTTCCCGTTGGTGCTCACCTCACCCAGCAGATCGCTGCCATGGTAGGTGATGACCACGGGGACCTGGAATTGCATACGGGCCGGCAGTCCCGTCAATCCATAGTGGGCATGCACCAGATCAAAGGCTCCTGTCTTCAGCTTTTGTCGCAGCTGACCGCCTGCCTTGATGTAGTTCCGCAGCGACCCTGCACCCTCGAAGGCCATGACTTCGACGTCAACTCCAGCCTCGATAAGTGATTGCACGGATTGCTTGACAAAGGTGCCCGAAAAGGGCTTCTCGGCGCTGGGATACATGGCCGTAATGACCAGGATGCGCAGCTTCCTGTCCGTATTGGTTTTCAGGTCAGGGTTGTCGGCGGACACGTGGTGACACCTTGGTATGGGGGTAGCACACAGGAACTGGTGTTGCTTTTGGTTCTTCTTCTGTTAGTTTTTCCGTTTCGTGCCCTCCAGCTTAATGAAAAACTACGTTGGGCGCCAGACGGATTCTTATTAACTTGAGACCTGACCTCGGGGTGGAAAAAGGCGAGGGGTTGAGGCTCAAGGGTTCCCTGGGGCGACCGATACCTGGACAATGATTTCCTTCTGATGAAAGGGTTGGATCCTTGGCGCGTTTCTATGTGACAGGCGGCCGGCAGCGCAATGATGCCCTCAATGTTGAGGAATGGTTCAGTTATGGCGCAGCTTCCATTTATGCCTTTGACGACGAGAGCGGTGAAGTCACTCATTGTTTGGACTACCAAAGCCCGCCGGAGGTGCGTCCTGCAGAAGACCAGGCCAATGTCGTTTTCAAGGCCGGTTCAATAGACGGGAAAAACCTCTTGGTCTGCACGCAAACGGAAATCCTGGAATACAGCTTGCCTGATTGTCGGCTGGTCAAGCACCTTTCCCATCCTTGGCTCAACGATGCCCATCACGTCATGCGCCGCCGAAACGGGAACTTGCTGGTGGCCAACACCGGGCTGGACATGGTGCTGGAATTAGACCCTGAGGGTAATGCCGTGGCCGATTTCACGGCCATTCCCGAGGAAGATCCCTGGGATCGCTTCGACAAGAGCGTGGATTACCGCAAGGTTGTCACCACCAAGCCTCATCACTGCCACCCCAATTATGTGTTCCTTTACAAGGACGAGATGTGGATCTCACGCTTCGACCAGCGGGATCTGCTTTGCCTCAGCGATCCCTCCAAACGCATCGATATCGGCACGGAAAAGACCCATGATGGGAATCTTTTGGGAAATTTGGTCTATTGTACCACCGTCAACGGTTGGCTCTTCGTTTCGGACTTGGATACCCGACAGGTGGTGCACCGCATTGATTTGAATCAGATAACCGGTTCGGACAAGGCCCTGGGGTGGTGCCGTGGACTTCACATTCTGGATGAGAAGAGGGTGCTGGTCGGTTTTTCTCGCCTGCGCCCCAGTAAGATCAGGGAAAACCTGCGCTGGGTGAAGTTCAAAATGGGCATGCGGGAAAAGAGTGGTGGTCTGCCCACGCGAGTGGATTGCTTCAACATAGAGACCCGGAAGCTGGAATGGACGGTGGACCTGGAGGCCAAGGGTATGAATGCCGTCTTTTCCATCTTGCCTGGGTAGTTCCACATTCCTGATTATCGTGTGACGAGGGAAGCAATTTTTTGCTTCCCTTTTACATAGGTGTCCCGGTAGAAAGCCCAGATATCGGATTTGGGGGCGATGAAGGGCAAGTGCACGGGAGACAGACGATTCAACAGGCTATGGGTGACCACGCGGCCACCGATGAGGAACAGCACGTGCACGTACATGATGCCGAGCAACCCGAACATCCGCATACCCAGGTAGAGGGTAGGAGGCATCAGGAACAGCACTGCCAGGTGCACCTTGATGGTGATGTCATTGCGGTCCATGGCCCGCAGGATGAGAGTTGGATTCAGGATCAACGACAGCAAGGCGATGTTGTTCAACTGAAAGATGGGCACGGCCTCGATGTATTCCCGCGTGAACATCAGGGGCACGATGATGGGGGCCCCCAGAACAAGGAAGACTGTGATGGGGATGCCGACGCCGTACATGGAGCCCAGAATGCGGTTCCACAGTTTCTGGATGGCCTTCCAGTCGCCGGCTTTTTCGAGTTTGGCGAACTCGACTAGGCCGAGGGACATGATGCTTTGGCTGAAGAAAAGCAGGAAAGGGATCTGCTTCACACCTTGGGCGTAGACGGCATAGGTCTCGATGTCGAAGTAGCGGCTGACCGTGAACTCATTCAGGCGCATAACGATAGTCCAGATAGTGCCGGCCAGGCCCAGTAACAGCCCGTAGCGGATTTGTTTGCTCATATCGAAGAAATACCGCTGCGCCCGAAAGCCGTGCAACTTGAAATGGATGTAGAGCATCCCGAAAGCTAGGCTGATCACTCGGGAGATAACCAGGGCAAAGAGGATGGGTGCGATATCTCGGTAGACATAAGCCGCCCACAAGGTGGTGATGCTGGCGAAAATCTGCTGAGAGATAATAAAAATACTTGAGGCGAAGATTTTCTTACGGGCCAGCATGTATGTTTCGGCGGAGACATTGAGCATCATGAACACCGTGTAGCCCGCCAATTGCCAGAAGAAGCGATGCAGGATGGCCATGTTCAGATGATCGGCAATTTGGAAACGGAAGATGTAGACCAGACTGTAGGCTGCAGTATAAAGACCGATGTTCAGAAGGATGCTGTTCAGGAAGTAGCTCCCACTGTTCTTCTCGTCGCGTGGGATGAAAAAGAAAAGGGACTGGTTCACGCCCATTTGGAAGATGGTTTTGATCAGGATTTCAAGCAGGAAAAATTGGCTGTAAGCACCGATATCGGCCTTGGGTAGAATACGCACCAGAAAGACGGGCAACAGGATGCGCAGCCCGTAGCCGAACACCTTGGCGGCAAACAGGTAGAGGGATTGATTCAACATCAAGTACCCGCCTTGCCGCTAAAGAAACGGTCGTGCCAATCCTTCAGGACCAGGATTCGCAGCAGAAGATAAGGCAGGGGTAAGCGTCGCTGGGAGCGGCGCATCATCATCTGGTCCACACGGGCCGGGAAAACCTTGTCCACGGCCTCGCGAGCCAGGCTCCGCGCCTTGCGGGCCAGTGGATGGGGCGGGCGTTCCCCGCTAGGTGTTCCCAGACTGCGGAACAACTCCAGGGCTCGATCTTGCCGGATGATATCCCAGATACCGCTGTCCGAATCCTGGAACTCGCTTGCCATGAAATGATGCAAGGGGGTGTCGCCAGACATGAGAGCCCCCCAGTTTTCCAACCCTCCACTGGTGGCGTAGGGAATGCGCCCCAGAGTCGGGAAGGCCCTGTTGAAGGCCCGAAAGAAAAGATTCTTGTGGCGGCGCAGGGAATTGGGGACCGTCTGGTAGAAGTCCAAAAGTTCATGAGACAGCAAGGGGTTGCGCTGATCCAGGACAATCTGTTTGTAGTAACTGGCTTGTGACAGATAGGTAGGAACGCGCTGGGAAAAATAAATGACGTCCTTTAGGGTGGTGGGATCCAACCCGTTAAAGCGGCGGTCTAGTACGGCAAGGTCCTCCCGGTTGGCTTCATCCAGCTTGTTGTACCATTCAGGCTTCAAAAGGTTGGGTAGGTGTCTCACGCGGTGAAAGGGGCGGATGCCGATGGTTGCCCATGCCGATTCCGTGCTGTACCTGCGCCCCAGATAACCAAAGGCTTCGTCCCCGCGAATGACTTTTTCAAAGCCTTGTTCACGAATGGTTTTCATGATCTGGAATTCGTGGGGATGGAAGACCGCCAGCTCGCTGAGACCGTCAAGGTAATAATTGACTTCACGAAACCACTCGCCAAAGAGATCGGAAAGACGGGGCATGAATTTGTGGTCGACGCGCCCTAGGCTGGCCACAACCTTCTGGGCGACTTCGGGATCGGAGCCCCGGACATTGTTTTTTTCTCCCCAGGTGACAGCGTGGCATCGTTCATTGCGGAAACGTCGATCCCGGTGGAGGCAGGCGAGAATATAACGACTATCTAAACCGCCACTGAGAAAGGTCATGGTGGTGCCTAGGTCATCGGTTGAGGCGGAAACCGATTCCTGCACCAGCTTCCCCAGTTCATCGGCTTTTTCATCTACTGAACCGGATCCGGGAACGGAACCGGGAATGAAACGCCAGTATTCCTTAACGTCCCATTGCCCCCCCTTGGCGTCCAGGCTGTGGCAACTGGGTAGTTTTCGGATGCGAGCATGCAGGGTTTGATGGGGGAAGAGGTGGCCTGCGGTCAGAAACGAGGCGAGGGCGGCAGGATCGATCTCACCGCCGTTGGGGTCGATGGCCAGCAAAGCTTTGACCTCTGGGGCGAAATAGATGCGATCATCAAGTTGGCGATAAAAGATCGGCTCACTTGCGCGTCGGTCGACCACCAGGGAAAAGATGCCCTTCTCTGGATCTATTTGGATACCTGAAAAGGAGCCTCGGCCCTCGTGCAGGGCTGCATCGGGGCCTTTGGGGCTCTGCCAACAGCCGTAGATGAAGCGCAGAGCGCCATCACGGACCGCTTCCGGGGCGGAGAGGATCAGGTTTTTGTGTCCGATGCGACCAATGGCCGAAGTGCCGCGGGGGCAGATCCAGTGGTCGATTCCATAGAAATCTTGATGACGCAAAGGGGATTCAAGTCGGGTCAGAATTTTCCGACATTCTTCAGGGGAAGCCGAATTATCGGAGTTGAGAGTAAAGAAGCCGAATAGGCCGGGCATTTCAGTCTCCTGATGACAGAGGATGCAACCTCGGGAACGACACACTTGTGAAAAACAGGATTTTAGTCCCCGAAAAGTCAATTGTTAAGCATGATTTCGGCCATGATTTCGGTTGAATTAGGCCGATTATGCATCCTTGGTTGCTTTCTTTGTTTGTTGTTGCAACATGTTTGTTGTTGCAACATTGCCGTGAACAGAATAGCTCTGTATTCTGGCCGGACTACCTCCCCAAGCCACTTAGTTCAAGGAGCCGAACAGACGATGATGACCGGGAAGACCGAAAAGCTTCCAGTTCTTGCCCAATTGGTCTCCACACTATCCATGGGGGGAGCGGAAAACCTGGCTGTGCAGATCGCCAACGCCCATGCTCGGCAGGGGGGGGTATCCCACATGGTGGTACTGACGGGCCCCGGTCCCTGCAGTGCCCGCCTGGAGCCCGGGGTCGTGGTCCACTATTTGGGCTATCATCGGGCTTCTATCTCCAACCCGTTGCGTTTCGCGTTTTCTCTTCGCCACGGGCTCAAATTATTGACGGATCTCATTCGGGAGCAAGGGATCCAGATCGTCCAGACCCATCTGCCGGATGAGAACCTTTGGGGATTGGTGCTACAGCGCCTGGGGCGTTGTCAGGTGGTGGTGACTATACACAATAATCATTTTCTGGACGAAAAGAGCGGTAGTGCCTTGGGTCGTTTCATGATTCCCCGGCTTTATCGCCAGATTTTTCGCCATTGTGGTGCCGTGGTGCCGTGTAGCGAAGAAGTCCGTAACACGGTGCAGGAGGCTCTGAATATTCCTAAGAGGGACCAAGGCCGTGTGTTTACGGTGACCAACGGGGTCCTGCGCCCCGAAGACCTGGCACCTGGGCAAAGGGAAAAACTTCGCCACCAGATGGGGATTCCCGATGGGGCGTTCTTCCTACTGGCTGCAGGACGATTGACCGAGGCCAAGAATTTTGCTTGCCTTCTGGACGCCATGGATCTGCTGAAGAAGGATGCGGTCCCCGTTAAGTTGGTCATCGGTGGTGAAGGCCGTCTTCGTCCTGTCCTGGAGGAGCAGGTGGCACGATTGGGAATCTCGGATATGGTCAACTTGCCGGGCAACCTTGAGAATCTCCTTGAGCTGATGTCCGCGGCGGATGGCTTCGTCATGTCTTCGCGTTGGGAGGGGCTGCCTTTGGTTCTGCTTGAATCCATGATGCGAGGGCTGCCTGTGGTGGGTACAAGAATCAAGGGCATTGCCGACACCGTCGAGGATGGGGTCCATGGTCATCTTGTTGATGTGGATGATGCAGTGGGCTTGGCCCGGGGTATTGCCCTTCTGCTGAAGGATCGGGAGGGTGCCGAAGCCATGGGGCAACGTGGGAAGAAAATGGTAGAAGATCGGTACAGCTTCGCTAGAGTATACCGGGAATACCGCATGGTTTATGACCAGGCCCTACGGTAACCTAAATTGAGCGATTCCCTTCCAGAAACCCCGATGCCCGCCGATTTTCAACAACCGCACACGCAACAGCTGAATGATCACGAATGCGGCGGCGGACAGAAGCAACCGTAGCTGGTTCGCCCAGAACCCGTGGCAACTCAGTCGGCCAAGATCCAGCTTATCTTTCAACTCCTTGATTCGGTTCTTGCTGTCGCCGCGCCCTCGGTAGATGTCGTAAACATGCTCCGAGTGCTGATCCATGTTCGTCACCACGAACCGCAGGTTGTCTTTCGGCTTGTGGCCCGGCAAAGACACGACTTCCGCTTTGTGGATTACCCGGCGTTTTATTTCCAGCTCTGAGCCGATGCATGGGGTCGGTGTTCAGGCGGTTGGTAAAACCGGTCTGGGAAGAGTGCGGCCAACAATTTCAGGGGCACAACTCAACCCATGTGGTATATGTTCGCGTGACCACTCATCCTTTCTTCGTCTCTGATCCGACATAGGGCTTACGGTCTGTCTTTTGCTTTTTCGTACGGAAAGAGGAAAAAGTTGTCCTAGCATTGCAACTTGCAACAAAACCGTCGGAGAAGAGAGAAATGTGGAAAAAAATGCCTGCCCTCATGCCCCTCATGCTGATTCTGGCTCTCACCGGTTGTGCGGAAGTTCCTGAGGATAGCGGATGCCCTGTAGCTTATGGGACTCCGCATCCCGAGAATCGCGCTGGTAACAACTCGGGAACCGATACGTGGCATCACATGGCCATTGTCGAATATGGTTCGGCGAATTTTTCCCAGCAGGCCAATCTGGAGAAATACAGTCGACCTCGGGTCTTGGTCGTCAATCCTTCTCAGGTTTGGCGAGAGAGAAGCAACCCCGCGGCCATCGCCACCATGAAAGAGCTGAATCCGGATCTCAAGGTTCTCGGGTACTTCAATGCTCACAGCAGTTGGCTACGCTGGGGCAATGATCACTATCCCGATGGTAGCTACGAGTCGGATTGGTATGACGCCACTCGGCCTTACTGGTCATACACCACAGAGGGCGATACCATGATGTC
>PDWI01002555.1_pt1 | contig 27118 bp, 21 predicted proteins | sample 1430891 | NCBI WGS metagenome assembly PDWI01 (sample SAMN01162508, study PRJNA174530) | Oral metagenome, whole genome shotgun sequencing project. | biome: Marine environment; feature: Marine mammal; material: Swab sample of the gingival sulcus; isolation source: swab sample of gingival sulcus... | reverse complement strand
ACCATGCTCGCCAATTAACCATTCTTTAATCTGCGCATAGTTTTCAATAATACCATTGTGAATAATGGCAATATCGCCCGACGAACTCGTATGCGGGTGAGCATTTAAATCGGACGGTTCACCGTGCGTTGCCCAACGAGTGTGTCCAATCCCCAAAGTTGCACTTAACTGTAATGGTTTAATTTGATCTGCCAAATATTGAAGGCGCCCCTTGTATTTGTGAACGGCAATATTGTCACTTAATATGGCAATACCAGCCGAGTCATAACCTCTATATTCTAATTTATCTAATCCTTCAATTAATACTGGTACTGCATTTTTACTACCTATATAACCAACGATTCCACACATTTAATTCCTCTTTTCTTTTTTATAAGTGTCAATTACTAACTTTTTGCACAAAAAAATCAGCGCACTGGCTGAAATCTAAACGCAATAATGCCATTGTCTTTGCTCAACTGACCTAGGCTTTGTCCCAAAAGTCGCCCTTCGGTTTTGTCCTGTCGTTAACGGCATTGAGTTGCCGCAGAGTACCCGCCGAAATTTCGATAAACTCTGTCCTCGTCACCTTTTTAACTGTAAAAGGTCTGGCGCTTGAAATTTAATTGTCCATATTGTCTTATCACCACCTTTTAACCAGCATAACACAGCCTGAAATAGTTGTCAATCATTTCTAACAGTCATTTCTAACAGTCAATTGCTGATTAGCGCACCAATAAAACGCACCGTCATATTTGACAAGTGAACAGTCTTCAAAGGATTTGGCAACTTTCACCTCACTGTCAATTGGCGCATCTAAAAACGCATTAAGGTAATCCAACTTTAATCTATAAAGCTCGCCTGACGGCTCGACCAGGCAATTAAAAACCGAGACTTCAGCACCGCTTTTCAAATGTCGATAGCGTGATAGCAAGCTACCCTTTTCCACTAAACTAACCACATAATTGGGATAACCAACATAAACTGTTGGCTCATTCGGATAATTGTAGGCTGATCTTACAACGACTTTTTTAAAGTCGTTTAGCTGTATATAATCGTAGTTAAACTGACCGCCTTGCGGCCTGATAATTAGTGCATTGAGTTCACCGCTTGACTTTATATTTAAGCCACCATCAATTAGAATAATATTCTTTTGACGACAATAATGTGGAATATTGCTTATTCTATTTTTTAAGTAATTCGAAATTGGCCAATGCCCAACCACAACCGTTTTAGCTTGATGACTCGTCAATTCAATATAATTATCAAACTTAACATAACGATCATAGTCATCAGGCAATCGATAATGCGCCTCATAACTGGCGTGCACAAAAATATGATGCTTACCCTCTAACAATATTGCCATATTATCCATAAACTGCAGTTCATCTTGATATGCTTCAGTTAATTGCTCGCTTAAAGTATAACTATCATCCGATAATTCAACACCACTGGCCGTTAATTCGGCAATCATCTCATGAATCATTGTTGGATAGTGCCATCTGTTTAGAAAATCAATTAAATTAGCGCGCCGTTTTTCATTTTTTAATAAAAACGAAATAAACGGCTCGTGATTACCCATTAAGACTATACAATTTGGCAATTTAGCGAGCGCCATCACCCGACGCAACACCGCCAAACTATAATTGCCGCGATTGATGTAATCACCTACTAAAACGAGTAAATCATCAGCCGTTAAGGCTACTTTATCAAGCAATTGCTCAAATAAGCCAATACTGCCGTGTATATCACTAATAGCAATAATGCGTTTATATTTCGTTTCGTCAAACAATAAATGCTGTTCGTTAAAATTTGCCATGTTTATATACTACCTCAAAGAATTAAAAGTGTTTGGCTGTTTAATACAATAGCAGCACTTTCGCTTCTGCACTTAAATATTCTTCAATATCACGCAACCGAATATTAAATTCTACAATACCGTCGGCATATGAAGCAAAATCATACGGATTATAATAAATAACTAATTCATTTTGATTAAAATAGTAATCGACATCGTCAAAATGAAAATTCTCGATTGCTTCATCAACTGTCATATCTTCAGTATAAAACAGTGCACGCGACATATTTTCTTTATTCTGCAACATGATATCAGCCAACACTTCTTTATAATTGGCGTCAGGCTTAAACCAATCTGCCAGTTTATAGCGCTGACCAGTCTGTGCTGAAAAAACACTGGTAATAACGGTAAAACCAGGATGTGCCGCGCCAAATCCATGATAGACCTCTTGCGCTTTAATTTGAATTAATTTAGGGTGTTTCACAACACTAAATGTCGTGAAGATTTGTTCGCTATAATAGTCGACGGTACTATCGGGAGACGAAGCCCCCATATAGTAAGAATTAAGCGTTTTAGATGCCTCATTGTCACTGAGATTAGCCACCGGCAAGTGATTGTCAATTGTCGCGTAGCCAGTAAAGCGCGGCTCAACAGTGCCATTATTAACCACTATTTTTTGATTAAAGCGAGCAACAACTGCATCTTCTCTAATGACGACCATAACCGTTGTAAAGACTGGGTCGTCAACGGCAATAATGTAGTCAGCAACTTGATAAAAGTCGTAGTTGGCGAACAAGTTAATATCTTGCCAAACACGCTGTCCGCTTTCGGCGGCGATAAAATAATAGGTTTCACCGTCAAAGACATGAAAGATATCATTGACAACGTGATCGATATTAAAGTATAACTGTTCAGTTAATTGTTCTCCTTCGCGATAAATCGCCTTTTTAAAACTTCTATCGTCGTAATAGCGATAATTGGCAAAATTGTCTTCTAATTCTTCAATTGTATTAGTGGCAACGTAAAAGTAATCACCATATAAATGACCGATTGCATAATAATCGGTATCTAATATTTTTTCAGAACCACGTTTAATTAAGCCAAACCGTCTAATGATTTTGTTATTCGATTCAACTTGATCGTGTTCTATAATGGCGTAATCATCGACGATTTTATAATCGTCAATCGACTTTACATTGTCGCCATCTGAATAAGAATAACTCTGGTCAGTTTCATGATAGCTAATGCTAAATTGCTCATCTAACATGCGATATTTTGATTCGTAATGTGCCGCTGAATCGCCGTCTATTTTGGTAATGCGCTTGTTGATGTCATCGATATTATATATTTTTTTGTCGATGTAAAAACCATTGGTTAGCGGCTCGTATACAGGTTGTTCATATGGTGAAGCTGACAATGCACCATAAACAACCCCTTGATGATCAAAAACATAACTGGTTTCATCATTTGCAATGCCATAGTATAGATTAGCTTTTAGTGGTTCGATGTAAGTATAACTGTGTGTCGGTTCGACATCGTTACCCGCTTGATCGACCACGAAATAAGTTAGTTTATCGTCTTTTTGAACAACAGCTAGCGCACAACCTGTATCTGGATCAACCGCACCAATAGCATGATAAGGCGTATCAATAAACGGCGTATTTAAATCGTCAACACTGACGATTTGTACACCTTCTTCATAATCTTCGCCATTCGGACGCGCCAGAGTGGTTAAATCATTGCTGACAATCTTAACTTGTGGACCAGGCGCTTCTGTCGTCGGCTCAGTTGTAACAGGTTCGGTTGTCGTCGTATCTGTAGTTGTAGCCAATGTCGTCACGCTCTGCGTTGTAATTGACTGTTCAGTTGTCGCTTCAGTGACGTCTTTTGGTTTCGTTAAGTCACAACCCACTAATATCAAAGTAAATATCAATACTAAAGCAATTACTCTTTTCATAATTGACCACCTTTTTTATCATTAGCTTTCTGCTTTTTTCATTCAACTATCTACTTTTACAATTGCGTTTTCTTCAATTTTGATGATGCCTTCTTTTAATAGTACGCCAACTGCCCGTTTAAATGCCTTTTTGCTCATGTTTAATTGTTGTTTTATGACGACTGGCGTTGCCTTATCATCAAATGGCAACTTGCCATTTTGCGCCATTAGCCTCTCTTTAATGACTTCAACATCCCTAAAAAGCTGCTCAGAACCCGCCGCACGCAGTGCTAAAACCAACTTGCCATCGGGGTGAATTTTAGCAATGCGTGCCTTAACCTGCTGGCCAGCGGTTAGGTTAACTAGACAATCTTTTAACGGCACCAAACCAAAGTGTCGGTTATTTACAGCGACAAACGCACCAATATCAGGGTGAAATTTATAAACCGTACCTTCAACCCATTCATTATTACTGTAGTTGTGTTGTGTTGTCAGATGGCGTTCAATTTTTTCGCTGGCCGACAAGCGCTCGCTATTATCGATGTAAACGATAACCGTTACCTTTTGACCAGCCTGCACTTTTTGTTTTTGCTCGTCAAAGGGCATAAACAAATCTTTATCTAAACCCCACTTCAAAAAAGCACCGTGTTGGCTGACGCTATCTACCTGTAATACGCCAATATCGCCAACCTCTAAAAAGGGCTTTTGGGTTGTCGCAATCAGGCGATTTTGGGCATCTTTGTACAAAAAAACATCAACCATATCCCCTAGTGCAATGTCATCACTTAAATACTTTTTAGGTAGTAAAACATCGCTATCACTGGTTTCGTCAATAGCATTGATATAGGCGCCTACACTTGTAAAGCGCAACACTTCAAGTGTCTGAATTTTTCCTAGTTTTTTCATTGATTCTTTCTACTCTCTATTTTCTACTGCTTACCTTACTATACTAATACAGTATCCCCTATAAATCAAGTTCAAGTGATCGCTTTGCCCTTTCTAATTTTATTAGCAGTGAATAAACCGTTGGAATAACCGTTACCGTCATGACAGTGGCAATCAGCAAACCGCCAATTAAGGCAATTGCCATCGGCGTAAAGAACGAACTATCAGCAAATACCAATGGTATTAAACCAAAGATAGTCGTTACCGTACTCAGCAGTATCGGACGCATCCGTTTACTTGCCGAATCAAGGCAAGCGTCGTATACTGACATGCCCTCACGACGCGCCCTATTGATATATTCAATTAATAATATGCCATTGTTGACAACAATACCAATTAAACTGGCCGCACCTAAGCCCACAGTAAAAGTAAAATTGGTCTGTGAAATGAGCAAGCCAAAGACAACGCCCAACAGCGCCAGCGGCAATGTCATCATAATTACAAAAGGCTGTACAAACGAATTAAACTGAATGAGCAAAATAATGTAAATGACAATAACGGCAAAGACAGCGGCCGAACCCAAACCTGATAAATAGCGCCTAATTGTGTCAGTATCGCCACCATAAGTTATCTCAACGCCTTCAAATTGACTATCTTTAATAAAGGCTTCTAATTTTTGTTGCACACTGCCGCTACCGTATTGTGGCCTAACATAACTTTTTACCATAACGACTGGCTTTCTGTCATAGCGCCTTATTTCGCTAATTTCCGTCTTTAATCTAACGTCAGCAATTTGTTTAACTAAAATCTTTTGATCAGTAAACTGCGACTTGATCTTTAAGTTTTTAATGTCATCAATTGTTTTGATATCAGATTCTAAGTAAATATCGTAACCATTGCCATCGACATTTAGCACGCTAACTTTTGCGCCATTTAATGCCATATTAATTTGATATTGAATGTCAAATGCTGACAGGCCATGATGTATCGCCTTTTCATTGTCGACAGCTAACTGATACTGATATTTATATTCCGGTTTGACAATTTGTACATTCATCGTTGCAGCTTGCTCTAATAAGTAATTAAATATAGTTTCTCCGGTAGCGATAATGTCTTCTTCGCTTTGGCCGTATATTTGAACATCAATTGTCGCACCCGGCATGTTAATTTCAAGTAAATTGGCAGTTGCATCACCACCGACAAATTGGCTGTCAAACAGCTGTTGAATGTGGTATAAAAATGCCTCTCTGGTTTTAAAGCGTTGCCCTTTTGCCAAGTCAAACTTCAAATAGATTTGGGCATTCTTATCAGACGGTTGAACAATGTCTGCCGTCATATAAAAGCGCGGCAAACCACCACCGATTGATAAAGTCATATCGTATATTTCGGGCTCTTGGCTGAGCAGTTGCTCAGCCTGTAAAGCCAGACGCTGCGTGTCATCGATGTCACCAGATATTTCATTGTGAATCGTCACATAGAGAACATCTTTATCTACATAGGGAAACATGCGCACATCAATGGCATTAAAAAACAGATAGATTGCACCAGCAATGGCAATCAAAATAATAAAAAGCGTAAAAATAGGTTTCTTTAGATTAAATTTTAATATTGACGTGTACAGCTTAATAACCGGCTTAAGTATATCGCGTTTGCCGTCAGTCGGTTTGAGCAGCACGCTGCCCAACGCCGGCGTCACCAACATGGCAACGCCATAAGAAGCGCTTAATGCAATAATGACGACAAATGGTAATGACTGTACAAATTCACCGGCTGGTCCAGGTAAACTGGTTAGAGGTGTAAAAGCGGCTATTGTCGTAATAGTCGAACTAAAAACCGGCACAGCCTGTTCTCTTGCACCTAAAAAGGCCGCCTTGCCATTTGCTACACCAGCGTTTATTTTAACTTGTATGGCGTCACTTATGACAATGGCGTTGTCGACGAGCATGCCCAATGCGATAATTAAAGCGGCAATCGAAACACGCTGTAAATCGACCTTAAAATACTGCATGCTGATTATTGTAATCGCTATCGAAAGCGGAATCGCCACCGAAACGACAAGTGCATTTCTCAACCCCATGCCAATTAAAATAACTAAGACAACAAAGATGATACCTACCAATAAACTGATAATAAATTCATTGACCGATACGTCAACATCTTCTGGTTGAAATAGCACTTCATCAAACTGTATGCCTTCTGGTAACGTAGCGCGAATATCTTCTATAACAGCGCGCACGTCGTTGCCAATTAAAACTACATTTTTATCATCTTTAAATATACCACTTATCAAAATGGCACTTTTACCCGCTTTGGTATAATAGAGCGACGCTTCGTCGTAATCAAATGATATTTCTGCAATGTCTTTTAATCGAATAACTGAACCATTCTTTGGTGAAACCGCCACAATAATATCTTCAAAGTCATTTGCACTGCGCAATGTTTGCGGCACTTGCAAATTGATTTTGCCATTTTCGGTAACAATTGCCCCCGGTGGAATGACAACATTTTGGGCACGTATGACATTATAGACATCGACAATGCCAATATCGAGTGGATAAAGTGCGCTTTCATCAATTTTTATCGTTATCCGACGCTCTTTTTCACCCTCTATTTTAACTCGCTTAACACCGTCTACCTCAGCTATCTTTGATTTAATGCGCTCGGCGTAAACTGCCAATTGCCCGGCGTCGTATTCACTACTAGACATCGCAATAATCAAACCGGGTGTCGTTGTCATTTCGGTGTCAATAACAGGTTCTTCTGCTCCCTCTGGTAATTCTGGCTTCAAATTATCGACGCCAATGCGCAACTTATCCCACTGTTTTTCATAATCAATGCCATTTTCGAGCAGTGCCAAAACGACAGAAACATTGTCTTGTGAAACCGATTCTAAACGATCCACGCCATCTAAGGCAGCTACTTCATCTTCTATTTTCTTTGTGATCTGTTGCTCGACATCTTTCGCCGTAGCACCCGGAAAAAGTGTGACAATTTGAACACCTGGGCTCGATGTGTCGGGGTTTTCTTGACGCGGCAAATAATAGTAGGCATAAAGGCCGTACAAAATGACAAAAAACGACAATAAAAGCGTTACTTTGCGCTCTTTGATGGCAACAGCAATCATTTTACTCATCGTCTTCTCCTGTTGTTTGTTGCTTTTCGATTGATGCATCGCCGACAACTTTTACTTTGTAGCCAGGTGATAGCGACTGCACCCCTGAAACAACCAACTGATCGTTTGGCTTTAAGCCCTGTACCATAACTTTATCGTTATAAATTAACTGTATTGTAATATCAACACGTTTGGCGCGGCCATCTGCCACAATATACACATAATCGAGCCCATCATTCAAAATAGTTGAAATTGGTAACCAAATACCACGCTGCTCGCTGAGTACAAACGACACATCAACTGTTTCGCCCAATAGCAGTGCGCCATCATCAGCAATGTCAATTTCAACAGTATAGGTACGGCTACCTTCATCGGGCATATGGCGAATATGACTAATCTTTGCGGCTTTAATTTGACCGTTTGGCAGTGTTATTTGTGCCTCATCACCAACTGCCAGCCTTTTTAGATCAGCTGCTGTCACACCAACTTTTATGGTGTTTTGATTGCTACGCACCAGCACAACGGGATAACCCTGACCAACAATTTCACCCGTTTCGTAATTGACTTCTAATACCGTGCCATCAATGTCACTGCGCAAGGTGGCATCGTCCACACTGTCAGCACTATACTGCGATTTAAGACGCGCTTGTTGAATAAGTGCTGCCGCTTGTGATCGTTCTTTTTGAGCAATATCTCTTTGCAATTTCACTTGGTCGTACTGCTGCTGTGAAGCAGCGCCGGCATCGAGTAAGGCTTTAGTATCTGCCAATAAATCGTTTAAGTAATTAAGGTTTTTTTGTGCCTTGGCATAATTCAATTGTGCCGACCTTTGTTGTTCTGAAGCACTATCTACTGAAATTTCCAACTTGTCACTTTTAAGTGTCGCCATCACTTGATTGGCAGTTACATTATCACCGACTTCAACGTCAATTTTTTCAATTTCACCGCCATTTAAAAAAGCATATTTTTTTATTTCATCAGAATTGACAACACCTAAATAGTGTAGCGCTTCTGGATAGCTTTCTTCTTGCAAAGATAGTACTTTGACAGATTTTTCCTTTATAATATTGCCGCTAGATTGATTCGTACATGCCGCAAGCAATGTAACGAATAACAACATAAGTATTATCCTTTTCATTTTATCTCACTCTCTACTAACATCTTTTTAACAATATAACAAATTTTAGATATCGCCAGATCTATGTCCTGTTCATTTAACAATACTTGTTCCATGGCGTAAAACATACCTGAAAGTATGTATTTACCAATATTTTCGGTTTCAAAAATTAAATCAAGGCTTTGGCCAATTGTTTCAAGTAAATCAAATTCACCATATTTTACGTTGCGCTCATTTGACGAATGAAATAAGATCAGCAATTCTTTTTTATGATGCTTAACTAAAAATGGAACCAAGTCAAGAATGCCTGCTTCTATTTCACTACAGGTTTTTAATTCGCGTTCCGAAAGATCCTTAGTCTGTACACGATATAGTGAAAAAACACCATCGCTTTTAGCAACGATTACCGCATCTATTTTATCTGTTACAGTATTGATAATTTCATCATAAATTGCTTTTTTAGAGCTGAAATAGCGATATAAATTGCCAACGGTAATATTGGTCCCCTCAGCAATTTCTCTCATTGTACAACCTTTATAGCCTTTTTTTATCAATAACTCACGCGCCGAACGCAAAATTTGACAGCGAACGCTTTCTTTAAGAACCTGAGCCATAATATCTCCTTATTTGTGACATCTAAATAATGAACGCTTGTTTAATATAAATATAGTCTATTTGCGATAAACTGTCAAGAGCTGCTCATTAAAACCACTTTTTAAAATGATAAAAAAAGAAGCCCAATTGGGCTTCGAAATGGTTCAATACGAAAAAGGGGAATCGTATTGATTATCTCTTCTAAAAGGAGAAAAAAGAGAAGTTAATCGTGAGATTAACTGTCTTAATTCTACAAGATAGTTATTAATATCATATGAACAATTTATGAATTTCATACAATTCTTTTATTTCATCAACGCTTTGGCAAACTGCGCGGCGTCAAAATGCTGTAAATCGTTAATTTTTTCGCCAACACAGATCAATTTAACTGGTATATCAAGTTCATTCTTAATTGAAAAGACAAAGCCGCCTTTTGCTGTGCCATCTAGCTTCGTAATGACTAAACCACTAATCGGTGCCGCCTCTTTAAATAACTTAGCTTGCTGCAAGGCGTTTTGACCAGTTGTGGCATCAAGTACTAATAATACTTCTTTATGCGCATCACTAAACTCGCGATCAATAATGCGAAATATTTTGCTGAGCTCATTCATTAAATTAACTTTGTTATGTAGCCGCCCCGCCGTATCGACAATTAAAGTATCAACACCTTTCGACTTAGCCGATTGACAGGCGTCAAAGACGACCGCTGCCGGATCAGCCCCTTCTGAATGAGCAATAACTGGAATATCCGCGCGTTCACCCCAAACTTTTAATTGATCAATCGCTGCAGCTCTAAATGTGTCGGCGGCCGCTAGAACAACTTTTTTACCTTCACTTTTTAATAGATGACCAATTTTGCCAATCGACGTCGTCTTGCCGGCGCCGTTGACACCGATCACCAAAATTACCGTTGGCGACTGTGGCACGAGTTCAATCGATTGATCACTGGTCAAACTCTCTGCTAAAACATCTTGCAAGGCTTCTTTCACTAATTGCGGATCAGCGATTCTACGCTCTACTAAGCGTTCCTTTAGATCTTCCACCAATTTCAATGCCGTGTTCATACCAACATCGGCCGTAATCAATATTTCTTCGAGTTCTTCAAATAAATCTTCATCGATTTCGTCGTAATTATTTAGCATACGATCGATGTTTTCAGTGATATTTTGACGCGTTTTACCTAAACCTTGAAATAGTTTTTTGAAAAAGCCTTGCTTTTCAGCTGGCTGTTCTTCTATATTATCTGCTTCTAAAGTCGTTTTGTCGTCAGCTGTTTGCGCTAAATCTGCTTCAGCAGTCTGATTGTCAAGCGCTTCAGAGTTTTCAGCTTCATTCTGCAAATCAGCCTGTTCGCCCTCAACTACTTCAGCGACATCTTCTACTTGAGCAACGACCTGTTGATCAATATCACGATCGCTTTCTGCCGAAATAACTTCTTCAGAAAATTCATCTGTTGTTTCATCCAATTGCGAATCGCGCGCTTGGTCATCTAACATCACGTCATTTTGCTGTTCGGTTTGTTCCTCTTCTACTTGTTTTTGTTTTTTCTTAAACCAATTTTTAAACACGTGGCCTCCTAATCTGTCGCCAGTTGTTGAGCATCTGTCAGTTCGACTGATAACATAGTTGTTACGCCTTGCTCACGCATCGTTACCCCATAGAGGTATTCAGCAATTTCCATTGTACCCTTACGATGTGTAATAATAATAAACTGCGACTTTTGAACAAATTCTTTTAAGAAATCGGCAAAGCGATAAATGTTGACATCATCGAGTGCCGCTTCAATTTCGTCGAGTATACAAAATGGTGTTGGCTTAGTTTTAAGTATTGCAAATAACAGTGAAATTGCTGTCAATGCCTTTTCGCCACCACTTAATAATTCTAAACTCTGCAACTTTTTACCCGGTGGTTGAGCCTGTATCAGTATTTCAGCATCGAGCACATCATCGGCTTCGCCTAATAAAATATCGCCCGAACCACCACCAAATAATTTGCTAAAAGTATCTCTAAAATAACCATTTATTTCCGTTAATTTATCCTTAAAGGTCTTCCGCATTTGGCGATCGATTTCACGAATCATCTTGACTAACTTCTCGCTTGACTGTAAGAGGTCTTGCTGTTGTTCACTGAGAAATTCGTAGCGTTCTTTCACTGTATCATACTCAGCTATCGCACCTAAATTGACATCGCCCAACTGCTTTATTTCACGTTTTAACTTGCGAGCGCGTGAGGCATAGGCTTTAATATCAACATCTTGTTTGTAATCAAGTGCCTTGACATAGCTTAACTCATAACTTTCCCATAGATTTTGAATAATCGATTCGCGGCGCGTTTCGACACGCGTTAAATCGAGCTCAATTTTAAATATATCATTTTTCTGTTCTTGCTGAAGTTGTCTTTCGGCATTGACCGTTTTTTGAAGTTCAGTTAAAGATTGTCGCGTGCGTTCCACAAGTGCCTTATCAGCTGCTGTTTTTTCATTCAGTGCAATTAGATTACCCTTGGTTTGATCTAGTGCTTCATTTGCACTTACAGCACCTTCTTCGACATTGTTAATTAAAATCTCAAATTCATCTAAATCGTGTTTTATGCTGTTAATATCAGTTTCTAATTGTGTTTTGCGCTGTGCAAGTTGGCTGTGTTTTAATTCTACACTCTTGACAATTTCTTGCGACTTAGCTACCTCAATTTTGAAGTCGGTTAACTGCGCTTCGCGCTGCGCTAATAAATCACTTTGCGCTGCAAAATCAGTCTTTAAATCAGCGATTTCTGCCTGTAAAGACGATATGTCTGCACGGTGCTGCTCAATTATGATGAGGTTTTTCTCTAAAGCATTAGCGCGTTCACTGATTGCATTGCGCAACGAAGTGGCCTCGCCATCCATTTGCAAGCGCTTTCGTTCTGCCTCGTCGCGTAACTGTTGTGAAGCCGTAGTACGTTGATTTAAAGTGACAATTTGTTGGTTTATACGCTGAACTTCATCTTCGATCGCAACTAATTTTTCGCGTTGTTTATTCTGTAAAGCCAGTTTTTGTTGACGTTCTACTTGTATAGCATCAAGTTTTTTCATCTGCTGATCTATTTTTTCTGCCAGTAATTTTATGTCATTTTTACGCGCTAAATAACCCGTATCGCGCTTCGATAGCGATCCACCTGTTATCGTGCCGCCAACATTGACAACTTCGCCAGCTAAACTGATAACGCGCGCGCCTTTTGGCAAAGACTTTGCCATCCGCTTAGCGTCAGCGAGTGTATCTGTGAAGAAAATGCCTGACAGCAAGAATTTAAATGTGTTCGACAGTTCTTCTTTACAATCTATTAAATACCAAGCACAACCATAATAACCCTTTTCGCTGGTTTGTTCGGGTAGCTCACGCGGTTTTACTTGTGCGTTCGGAATAAATGTAACACGCCCCGCCTTGTGTTTTTTAAGCTGTTCAATATAATCATCGACAACGTCTTCGTCTTTAACGACAATCGATTGCAGTTGCCGCCCCAAACCGGTTTCAATCGCGGTAAAAAACTTTTCGTCAATTGTAAATAGATCTTTAACACTGCCGTAGACAGCAGCATCGTCTTTAGACCATTCTAAAACGCGTTTAGTTGCAAACGAAAAACCCTCGTTGCGCGCTTCTTGTTGTTCTAGTGCACTTTTAGTTGCTTCATCTTCAGCTAACTGACTGCGCAACTGATAGAGCTCATCTTCGGCGTCGGCAATTGCCTTTGTAATATCGATTAAGTATTGTTGCACTTCAATTTTATCACGATTAAATACTTTTGCTTCCTCAGTTAAAATCGAAACATCACTTGCATAGTCAGAAGATTTTTTCGATTCTTCTTCAATCGTCGTTTCAAAATTGAGTATATCTGTGGCAATTGTTTCTAATTGACGATCTGCCATTTCATCACGCGCAGTTAATTTGTGGTTTTCTTGCAGCAATGCATTGATAGAAACTTCTAAATTGCTAATTTCTGATTGTCTTTGCTGTTGATCAGTTGTTATTTTAGCTAGTTGCTTCGCCAAGTCTGCCACTGACGCATCACTTTGCTCGCGCGACTGTTGTAGCGAACTAAATTGCGCTCTTTGTGTTTGCACCATCTGTTCTGCAAGTGCCAATTCTGCAACAACTGTTTTTAATTCTGCCTGATTTTCAATTAATAGCGTTTGCTTTGCTTGTCTATTGGTATTTAATGCCGTAGCACGCTCTTTCAAAACGGCAATATCACCCTCTAAACGAGCAATATCACTTTTTAATTGTCCAATCGTCGCCAAGTCAGCTTCATAATCGGCCTCTCCTTTTTCAATGACATTATCGTATTCAGTAATTTGTGCCAATGACGATGACAGCATTGCTTCATCTTTGGCAAGTTGCGCTTTTCTCATTTCGATATCGTCTTTTAGCAACTCGATTTTTTGATTGGCTGCTTCAATATCATGAATAAATATATTGATTTCAAGTGATTTCAATTCATCGGCTAATCCCTTGTATTTAAGCGCTTTTTCAGCCTGTTTTTTAAGTGGTTCAACGCGCAATTCTAATTCTGAAACAATATCACTAATGCGTTCTAAATTTTTGTTAACACGCGCTAATTTACGCTCGGCTTCATCCTTTCTCGTGCGATATTTAACGATGCCCGCTGCCTCTTCAAAGATTAGGCGACGTTCGTCTTTATTGGTTGATAAAATACTATCGATACGCCCCTGACCAATGATCGAATAGCCTTCGACACCGACACCTGTATCCATAAATAGTTGCTTGACATCTTTCAGACGACATTCGGCTTCGTTAATGGCATAAACACTTTCACCAGAACGATAAAGTCTTCTCGTTACAACGACTTCTTCAAAATCAATTGCCAAAAAATGCGTTGAATTATCAAATGTTATGGTCACTTCAGCAAAGCCAAGTGCCTTGCGCTGGTTGGTGCCACTAAAGATGACATCGTGCATGTGCTTACCACGCAATGTCTTATAGCGCTGTTCGCCTAAAACCCAGCGAAAAGCATCAGTAATATTACTTTTACCACTGCCATTAGGGCCGACAATACAGGTGATACCTTCGCCAAAATCAATAACTGTTCTATCTGCAAAAGACTTAAAGCCCTTTAGTGTTATACTCTTTAAAAACATTGTTCCCTCTACTACTCTACTCTTTTATACTATATTTCTGACTTTTAAGCGCTATCCGCGCCGCACTTTGTTCGGCGTTTTTCTTGCTACTGCCACAGCCTTTACCGTAGATTACACCATCGACAACAGCGACAGCACAAAATTCCTTATTGTGATCAGGCCCTTTAACCGAGACAATTTGATAGTTTACTTCTTTGTTACCATGCGCTTGAACAGCTTCTTGTAGCGCCGATTTATAATCACTGAACAGTTTGCCTTCAATTGCTTTGTTCAAACTGCTCATCAACTGCTTTAAAATAAATTTTCTAGCTGACGCAACACCACCATCTAAGTAAATAGCCGCAATCATTGCCTCAAAGGCATCGGCCAGAATAGACGTTCGATTGCGTCCACCAGTGTGTGCTTCACCCTTGCCAAGTTTCAAAAAACTACCTAAATCAAGCATATTAGCGTGCTTATAGAGTGTCGACTCGCAAACGACTAACGCCCGAATTTTTGATAGCTTTCCCTCTGGCATTTCCGGATATGTCTTATATAAGTAATCGCTTATCACCATGCCGAGTACTGCATCGCCCAGAAATTCGAGTCTTTCGTTATAGGCAACTTGTTCGCTAGCACATTCATTGGCATACGAACTATGCGTCAAGGCGAGATTAAGTAATGCCTCGTCAGCAAAATGATAATCGAGTAAATGCATCAGTTCTTTTACATCTTTCAATTTGGCCTCCTGAAAACATATTCCATTACATTATACTAACTTGCTTAAGACAATTCAAGCAGGATTACACATACTTACAATAAAAGTTCGTATCATGAATCCTCTATTATTTAATTCAAATTCATTTTTTAAAAAATGCTTGCATTTTTGACAATTAGGTAACTATACAGTATACTTATTTTATTAAATAACTAATATCTTTTAGAAATTTCAACGAACAAATTGTCGTGAACTCAACGACTAAAGAGGAGCTATTATGAGCAAAAGTAACTTACCCCCCAGTGGCATGAGAGATTTTTTGCCAGCTGAAAAATATCTTCGACAATATGTCATGAATGTTATCAGAGAAGAATACACGATTAACGGCTTTACTGAAATTGAAACGTCTGAAATTGAAAACTTGACAAACTTAATAAACAGCGATGGCGGCGACAATACCAAGATGCTGTTTAAAATTTTAAAGCGTGGTGAAAAGCTTAAGCTCAATGAAATACCCGAATCGGAGGACGCATTGACTGACCTTGCCCTGCGCTTTGATCTAACATTGCCGCTTAGCCGATTTTATGCCAATAATCGCAATGAATTACCAGCCGTATTTAAGGCAATTCAAATGGGCAATGTATTTCGTGCTGAACGCCCCCAAAAAGGCCGCTATCGTAGCTTCGTACAATGCGATGTCGATGTTATAGGCGACGCGACCAATTTAACCGAAATTGAACTGATCAACACCGTAGTGCGAACAATTAGCCGCCTTGGGCTCGACAACTTAGTCGTAAAAATTAACGATCGTCGCGTACTAAAAGGCTACGTTATGGCAGCTGGTTTTGCAGAAGACGAATTTGCCGATATTGCCATTACTTTGGACAAACTCGACAAAATTGGTAAAGACGGTATTATTGAAGAGCTTAAAAGCAAAAACTACCCAGTAGATAAAATTGAAAACTTACTAAAAATCAGTGATGAAATTGAACGTGACGGCTTAGCCTGTATCGAAAATTACTCTGCCGAAGGCTATGCCAATTTAAAGACGATTATCGATGTTACATCTGCTATTCAAGACTTAGCTGATATAAAGTACGACCACACTTTGGTTAGAGGCATGGGCTACTACACCAGTTCCATTTTTGAAATCTATTATGGCGAAGGTGGTCTGGCAATTGGTGGTGGCGGTCGCTATGACGAAATGGTTGGTAAACTAAGCGGCGTCGATGCGCCAGCTTGCGGTTTTTCAATTGGCTATGAACGATTAATTGACATTTTATTAGAAACTAAATTTGAAGTTCCTTGTGGTACCCGATTAGCACTATTTTATCAAGAGGGCGACGATTTAACTGAAGTGATGAAACAGTCGATTGCACTGCGTCAAACCTACTCAATTGTATCAGTTTTCTTAAAGAAAAAGAAATTTGGCAAGCAAGTTGATCGCATTAAAAACGAAGGATTTGACGCCTTTGCAATATTTGCACCCGATATGGAAATAAAAGACTTAGAAAAATAAATTGTAAAAGTGAGGTTAATATGAAATACAACGCTACTGTCGTAAGTGTCGACGGCAAGCATGCCGTTGTGCGCTATAAATTAAATGTTTCATGCGGTGGCTGAAGTCGCCGCCCCCTATCTCAGGCTGAGATGATGCGCAATGTTAGTGCCGATAACGAAATTGGCGCTAAAGTTGGCGATAAGGTCGTCATACACATGCCGGATGTAATAGATTTATTCTTATCCGCCAAAGAACAAATATTACCAATGATCATCGCTTTTATCGTTATGATGTTGGCCAATTCAATGTTTGAAGATCAGTTGTTAGCTTTAAATAGTTACGTATCGTTTTTCGTTCAAATCATTATCTTTTTTGTAGTGATGGCGCTAGCGCGAAAAGGCTTTCGCAAACTGTCGTATAATGATACTAGTAAAGCGAAACAAGCGATTAAAATTCTGGAAATTGTCAATACGCAGGCTGAACCAGTTCCGCTACAAAAAGTAGAATTTAATTAATTTACTGAAAATGCTTAAGAGGGAGCGAAATCGCTCCCTCTTTATGATATTTGCTAAAGCGCGTAAAGCTATCATTTCAACTTTTAACTTTCCACTTTTAAATCTAAATGTGCTGTATCGGGCAATAAATCATAACTAAACTTGCCATCTTGATATGTTAAAATAGACAGACTAGCTGAATGCGCATAGGGGTCACTTGTCCAAAATTGTTTGATGTCACCATGCTGATAAGCGTACATCAAGCTCTTGACAACGCCGCCATGTACCGTTATAAAAACCGTTTCACCTTTGTGCTTCTCACCAATTCTCTCAAACTCACGCGTGATGCGTTCGACTAATTGAAACACCGTTTCCCCGCCGTCTGGTTGATAATTGGCAGGGTCTTTCCACAAATTGTGAAGCTGTTCGGGATTGACCTGCTCAATATCTTGCCACAACTTACCTTCCCAGTTGCCAAAATTAAGTTCGCGCAATTGATCGCGCTGAATAACTTCAATTGGTCTCTCGCCCAACACAATTTGAGCCGTTTGAAGCGTTCTACCAGTCGAACTGCAGTAAGCAGCATCAATTTTTGTGCCTTTTAAGCGTTCGCCCAATTTGGCAGCTTGTCTTTTTCCTAAATCGGTTAAAGGCGAATTTAAATGCCCTTGGGCACGCCCCACTAAATTCCATTCAGTTTGCCCGTGACGCGTCACGTAAAACAGCGTTTTAACGGCTTTCATTAATCAACTCCATCACTTTTGCAACAGCTTGTTCCGCTGTCATCTCTTGTTTTTCGTTAGTTTTGCGCAACTTGAACTCGACGATATTGTCGGCTGCCATTTTGCCGACATTAATGGCCAATGGGATACCGATCAATTCGGCATCTTTAAACTTGACGCCAGCCCGTTCTTTGCGGTCATCAATCAATACTTCAACACCTTGTTCCTTTAATTGATCATATAATTTAAAACCCAGTTCAAGTTGTTCATCTCTTTTGGCATTGACAACTGTAATAATTACTTGATACGGTGCAACAGCCAGTGGCCAAACAATGCCATATTCATCGTGATATTGCTCAATAATAGCTGCCATCGTACGCGATACACCTACGCCATGCGAGCCCATATAAATATATTGCTCTTTGCCGGTTTCATCCAAATATGTCGCCTTCAACGATTTTGAATATTTGGTCCCCAGTTGAAAAATATTGCCGACTTCATTACCTCGATCAACCGACATAGCAGCCTGACATTTTGGGCAACTATCACCTGCCACCGCCATTAGCAAATCATCGACAACTTCACCTGAAAAATCGCGACCATAATTGACATTCTTAATATGATAATCGGTTTGATTGGCACCGACGATAAAATTCTTCATTTGTGTCACGCGCTTATCGACAATCAATTCTACCTCATTAGCTAAGCCAATCGGGCCAGCAAAGCCTATATCAGCCCCTGTTACGCGTTTAACGGTAGCCTCGTCTGCCATTTCTATTTCGTGTTCACCCAATCCCAAATAGTTAATTAATTTAATTAGGTTGAGCTCACGGTCGCCCGGTATCATTACTGCAAGCACGCGTTCTTCTTGGCTAAAAAGTAAAGTTTTAGCAAAACCCGAACCGTCCAGCTTAAAGAATTCAACCAGTGCATCGATTGTCTTGACATCTGGAGTATGAACCTTTTCAAACGGTTTTTCAGCAGCATCGTCAACAACATCAAAAACGACACTTGCCTCTTCATCTGTTGCAGCGTAATCACAGGCATCGCAGTAAATAATCTGCGACTCGCCCATTTCAGACAGTGCAATAAATTCGTGCGAACCACTACCACCCATTGCACCAGGGTCACCTTCGACTAGTTTGTACTTTAGACCACAACGATCAAATATTTTACGATAGGCTTCTGCCATTTGCCAGTACGATGCTTGCATACCAGCGACATCTTTATCAAAGGTATAGGCATCTTTCATAATAAATTCACGACCGCGCATCAAGCCGAAGCGGGGCCGTTTTTCATCGCGAAATTTCGTCTGAATCTGGTATAGACTAAGTGGCAACTGCTTATATGACTTCACTTCATAGCGAACAATATGCGTAAATATTTCCTCGTGTGTTGGCCCCAAGCAAAAATCGCGTTCGTGGCGATCTTTCAACTTAAACATATCGGGGCCAAATTTATCCCAACGACCACTCTCTTGCCACAATTCAGCCGGTAATAAAGCTGACATGAGCGTCTCTTGTGAATCGATTGCATCCATTTCTTCACGTACAATTTGTTCTATCTTTTTTATCACTTTAATACCTAATGGCAAATAGGTATAAATACCAGCTGCTAACATGCGCACCATACCAGCGCGCAATAACAACTGATGACTAATCAATTCAGCTTCATTGGGTACCTCGCGCAACGTCGGCGCATATAATTTTGACATTCTCATAGCATTCTCCTCTAACTAGCAATTTTTCTTATGTATCTAGTATAATGTTTTTTGATATTTTTGCAAGGTTTTTACAGCGTTGCTGTTTCTTTAAAATAAAAAAAGCAAGATCTTTCGATCGGTCGAGATGACAGACCAAATGAAATTTGGGCGATTGTCAGAAAGTATTGAGCGCATCGGGTGGCTGTTGTTTTTGTAGGGGTAGTTTTGAGCGGAGCGCTGCCCCTTAAAAAATTACAGCCAGCCGATGATAATAGCGAAATACTTTCGTTTCAATCGCTGTAAAAAGCGAGATTTCTCCACTTCAGTCGAAATGACAAGCCACTATGTACGTCGAAATGACTGAATAAAAAGACACGCTTGATAAGCAAATATCAAGCGAGCATCGATTACAGTAAATTGTTTTTATAAAAAATTTCCAGACTTCTTTCTAGGATGCCCGCCGCATAAGAAAAAATCAGTCCGTAATTAGTAATGGGTATATTCTTTAAAGAACTCAGATAAACTCTATTCTGAATCGTCTTGGCATTGACCATACAGCCACCACAGCTGACAACAAGGCTATAGTCTGCTAAGTTTGACGGAAAATCGGTACCCATCGCAAATGTATAGTCAATATTTTCACCACACAATTGATTGATAATTTTCGGTATTTTAACCTTGCCAATATCTTCGTGCGAATGGTTGTGCGAACAGGTTTCACTTATTAAAACTCTATCACCTGCACTTAGTTTTTTTATTTGATCTATCCCCGCGATCATTTCTTTTAATCCCGACTTATGATAGGCAAAGATAATCGAAAACGACGTCAATGGTATATCTTTGACAATTTTAGAGACATAGTCAAATGCCTGTGAATCTGTCACCACTAGGTCGGGTTTATTTTTAAGCTTTAATAGTGTCTCTTCAAGTTCGGTTTCGCGACAAACCAGACAACTGATTGCATGATCAAGGGCGTCTCTAATCAGTTGAACTTGTGGTAGTATAATTCTGCCAACAGGTGCTTCGGAATCTATTGGAATAACCAAAACCACCGTTGAACCAGCGCCCACTAAAGGCGCCAGTAAACTTTTATTAGCCGTTTTACCCAATTGGTCAATAATTTGACTTTTTAAATTGTCGACATCACTTTTGCTACTGACGTCAATACTGCCCTCTTGTACCGCACCAAAATTGTTGATGACCAGTATATGTGGCGTGTTGAACGCTTTAAACTTAGATTTAAAAAAGTCATAATCTTCTTTATAGTCATCGTTGATATCAGCGATATAGATCGCAAAATCGGTTGATTGCAGTTCGTGCAGTGTCTTATTTAGTCGGTCGCTTGATAACACGGTAAAATCACTTGTACCTGCCGTATCAGTTAACAGAATCGGACCGAATGGTAACAGTTCCATCGACTTTCTGACGGGGTCTGTAGTTGTACCCTTTTTAGTTGAAACAATTGCGAGGTCTTGATTTAAAAATGTATTAAACAGCGTACTCTTACCAGCGTTCGTCTTGCCAAAAATTGTAATATGCGTTCTGTGCGATTTGCTAGCTTTGATCATACGTATAAATCCCTTTCACCATTTTTAATTCTATTGAGCTTATCAATGGTGTTCGTTTTAACCTTTTCGTTGTCAATCTGATTAACTTCGTACCAGATCAGTTCTTCACCCTTTTCTTTTAATTCGGCATCACCATAGTCTTTTAAGTACTCCATAAAAGTCATCAGTGCATTAGGTGTACAAATATAACCGATTTGACCCGATTTTGCCAAACTCATAAATCTGTCACCCGTTCTACCCGAACGATAGCAAGCCGTACAATAACTGGGAATAAAGCCTTGACTAACAAGCCCCTTTAGCACTTCAAGTGGACTTCTGTTATCATCAGTTTCAAATTGATTAGAACTGATATTCATTTCGCTTTCTTTGTAGCCGCCAACACCTGTACAGCTACCAGCGCTAATTTGGCTGACACCAGCATTGATCAGTTCGCGGCGCAGTTCTTCAGATTCTCTAGTCGAGAGTATAATACCCACGTAGGGCAATGCAACCCTGAGTAGCATAACAATTTTTCTGAACTGATCATCGTTTACTAAGTATTTAAAATCAGCTAGTTCCATGCCCTTTGCCTTTTTTATTCTGGGCACGCTGACCGTATGAAAACCAACGCCGTATTTGTCTTCTAACACCTTGTTATGCATCAGTAGACCAAGCACTTCGTACTTATAGTCGTATAAACCAAACAGTGCACCTGCACCAACGTCATCAATACCGGCCTCTTGCGCTCTGTGGAACGAATTGAGATGATAGATATAGTCGCCCTTTAGCGAATTGGGGTGAACCTTATCATAGGTCGGTTTATGATAAGTTTCTTGGAAAAGGATATAAGTGCCAATGCCAACCTCATGAAGTTTCTTGTAGTCTTCCCGCGTAGTTGCAGCGATATTGACATTAATTCTTCTTATTTCGCCGTTATCTCTCTGCGTGGCGTAGATCGTATTTATCGCATCTATCACATAGTCAATCGGCGCATTTTTAGGGTCTTCACCAACTTCTAGTGCCAAGCGCTTATGGCCTAAGTCTTCTAATATTTCAACTTCTTGAATCAACTCGTCTTTATTTAACCTTCTTCTTTTAAAATCATTATCACGCGCATAACCGCAGTACGTGCAGTTGTTGACACAGTAGTTCGATATATAGAGCGGTGCAAACAGTACAACCCGATTGCCGTATATTTTATTTTTAATTTTACCTGCTACTTCCGACAGTGTCGGTATAACCATTTCTTCAGGTGCGTTGAGCAGTACGCCGACTTCTTCAAAGCTAAGTCCTTTGCATTCCTTCGACTTTTCTAGTACGGCGTTTATTTCGTCTACCGTTGGTGTCTTTGCTAGTATTTCGTTAATCCTCTTGTCATCAATAAAGTTTTTTTCTAAAGTCATAGTGATCGCCTCTCTCCCTTGCTACTTTAATTCCATTGTTTATTAATTCTGCTATTGTTTTACTGCGCTTGTTATCATAAAGCTGGTATTTTTCTCTATAAATATTTGGCGTTATATTAGGCATAATGACATTTGCACTGTATTTAAGTGCGATCAGCTGCTTTTTATTTGATGCCGTGCCAAGCGCTGTCGTCGCCGGTAGCAGTGTCTTTGGCAACATATTTCTGATTAGTACCAGTATTCTTATTATTTCATCGGCATCACCTTTTTCAGCATTTTTCAATGCGGTATCTCTGTGCGGAATAAATGGTCCAATACCTACCATTTCAGGTTCTAAATCAGCGATAAATGCCAAGTCATTATACAAGTCTTGATGGGTTTGCGTAGGTAGACCGACCATAAAGCCGGTGCCAACTTGATAACCCAACGTTTTTAAGTTATAGAGGCATTTAATTCTATTATTGAAACTCTGCCCAGGGTGCAGCATATCATATAATTTCTCGTTTACAGTCTCATGCCTTAGCAGATATCTGTCGGCACCTGCCCGACGAAGTTTTTTATAACTTTCACAACTGCGCTCGCCAAGCGAAAGCGTGATCGCAATATCGGTGAAGCTGCTTTTCAAATTGTAAAGTAGTTTTACTAATAGATCGTCTGTATAATAAGGGTCATCGCCGCCTTGAATTACAAATGATCGATAACCATCGTAATATGCCAGCTTAACTGCGTTAAATATTTCGTCTATATTCATTCTGTAGCGTTTAACTTTAGCATTTTTGGCATTGATGCCACAGTAGAGACATTCATTTTTACAATAGTTACTTATTTCAAGCAACCCTCTTATAATGACCTTATCACCATAGTAAGTTTCTTTAATTGCCTTAGCCGCTTTAAAAAGCTCGTCTTCTTCTTTACTTTTTCCAGAAATAAAATCAACAACAAATTTTTCGCTATAATTCAATCTTTTTCCTCTTGTTCGCTATGCGTCAATATTCGAAAATAAAAAATCCTCCCCATCGGGAGGAAAATAGATATCAAATTTATTTACCAGACAACATATGATTTCACTTTTATAACTTTTTGTCGCGCCATCGTAAATAAACAATTATAAGTATTTTCTCCCTACAGAATCAGTAAACTTTTCCTTAAGGGTACTACTGTCATGATTTTGTTAAGAATATAACAAAAATTGTGTTCTGTCAACTGAGTAGGCGCTTATATAAAAATATAGTTATAATAAATAATGATAATCAATATAAATAAATATGCTTTAATCAATTTCCTTTTTACTAAAAGATATCTTGACATTAACAGTCGGAATTTTACCAAGCACACCACACAAATGATTAATTCTATCCATATCACCTTTTACGATAAAGGATAAAACCGAAATGTTTTCTGCTGGCATTGGCACACCCATACGTGCAACAACAATGTCCTTATGTTCTTCAACAATTGAATTAAATTGACAATTGATTTCTTTCGGATTATCTATGACACATCCGATAACTGCTATTTTCATGATACCTCCCATTATTACACTTAAACTAAACTTTCATTTACAATTAAACGCTTAAATCCCTACATATTTACCCCAAATGATTGCTGATGAAGCAAAAAAATATTTGCTTGATATAATATCGACTTCACAAAAGTCTGCTTCAAATCTGAACTAAACACTTAAAAATCACAAACATCTATGGCTTGTTTTGACACTTCAAATGTGATAAACTTGCATCAACTATTATATTATTGAGGTGAAATCATTGTTCATTCGGCATCGCAGTACTTTATTAACAATAGCAAAAACACTTAATAAAACAAAAGTTCAATGGGCGATTGGCGCATCTTTAATGCTGCAATGTTATGAGATTGTCGACCAAGCACACGATATCGATATTGTTATCGCCGAAAGCGATATTGAATGTGCCTTAGACGCGATAAAATCTATTGCAACGCCACTACCCACTACACAAAAGGACGAGTACTTAAGCCGTTATTTTAGGCCTTTTTCAATTAACGGCGTAGACCTTGACATCATGTCCGGTTTTAAAATTAAACACAGCGCTGGTGTCTATCATTTTCCCTTTAACACAACTAATATTACTAAAACAATAGCGCTAGATGGTATCGAAATACCTTTCAGTTCGCTAGAAGACTGGTATATTGCCTATTTACTAATGCCCGGCAGGGCAGCAAAGGTCAAGTTAATTGAAGCTTATTTCAAAAGAGAAGGCATTCAATACCCGCAGCTACTTGAAAACGCACTAAAACAAGTACTGCCGGCAGATGTTCGCGCTAAGATTATTAAGCTACTAGGCCCAGATTTTTCAATACAGGAGGTCCCCCAATGAAACACGCAATTTCATGCCAAATTAATGATAACTACCAAATTGTCGCAACTGATGAAATGCAACATCGCATTGTTATGGATATAAAAAAACAGAGCGGTGGTAATGATTCGGGATTTTTGCCAATGCCCGTGATGCTTGCTTCGTTGGGTGGCTGTCTTTCGGTTGACGTGAAACTAATTCTTGAAAAGATGAAGTGCCCCGCTAAAAGCATCACTTCTAGTATAACGGGTTATCTCGATACTGAAGCATCGCCAAAGGTTTACAAAAAAATTGAAGTTAACATCTTAGTAACCGGCAAAATTGAACAGAACAAACTGGAACGCGCCCTACAATTGGCCGAACAAAAATACTGCAATGTCAGTGCAATGCTCAAACAAATTGTGCCAATTGAGACGATAATAAGCAGCAGAGAATAATGGTGCTAATATGCTAACAATTAAAAGAGAACAAATCAAACCCAATATTTGGTCGGGTGGCAAAACTTGGACATATTACATCGCTCCGCAAAATACGACACTGCAAGAACGCAATTTTGATATCCGCATCAGTAGTGCTTCGGTTGAAACAGAACAGTCAACCTTTAGCGATTTTAGCGGCTATAAACGCTTTATTAGCGTATTAACTGAACCGATTACACTTGAGATAAACGGCTCAAAAAAAGTTGTTGATTGCAATACTTTAGTTGAATTTTCGGGCAGTGACCACGTAATCAGCTATGGCAAAACTTTGGATATTAACGTCTTTATTAAAGCTGGCACAGACGCCAATGTCTATTTCAAAAGCGGTAAAATAATTGGTCCAATAATGGCGTTTGGCGACGACTGCCTTTATGTGCTCGATAAAGGCGAAAAAGTAGAACTTAAACACGCCCTGTGTGTTGAAATCAAATAATCTAGAATAACAATTATTGACACGATTTTTTATTAGGAGTACCCATGAAAGCATTAATTAGTGGCTTCGAACCGTTTGGCGGTGAAACAATTAACCCCGCTTGGCAGGCAATTGAACGCTTGCCCGAAACGATTGATCATTGCCAAGTTATAAAACTTGAAGTGCCAACTGTTTTTAATCAATCAATCGAAATATTGACATCAGCGATCGACAGCGAAAAACCTGACTTTGTTATTTGTGTTGGCCAAGCAGGTGGACGCTATAATATAACACCTGAAGTAGTCGCCATTAACAAAGATGACGCTCGCATCGCCGACAACAATGGCGGGCAACCAAGCGATCGAAAAATAAAAGATGATGGTGAAAATGCCTATTTTTCAACGCTTCCCTATAAGGCTATTGTCAAAGCCTTACACGATGCTGAGATACCCGCTCAGCTTTCTTATACAGCGGGCACCTTTGTTTGCAATCACCTGTTTTACGGTTTAATGTATGCCATTAATAAACAGTATCCCAAAATGCGCGGTGGCTTTATTCATGTGCCATTTAGCAATAGACAAGCTCTTAGCAAAACTAACACCCCATTTATGAACACTGAAACGATTAGTAAGGCATTAGAAATTGCCATAAAGACAACACTGCAAAATGAGGTAGATATTAATGTCGTTGGCGGTGCATTAGATTAACTAAAAAAACAAACACCCGCTGGCTATCGCCCATTCAATCTTCACAACGATAAAAAACGCTACGCGATTAGAGTGTGTCAACAAAGTCGATAATCTCCAGACTGTAGAAAATGTTCAAGTTCGAGGCGCAAGCAAAATGGCGGGTCGCAGCGTATAAAGATATACGTTAGAGTCGACATTTTGCGCAGCAACAAAGAAATTGGGCATTTGTCTACAGTCTGAAAACGCTACGCGATTTTTGGCCTAACGCTGTGACCCGAACCGCATGTTTGCTGGGCAAACACCCGCTGGCTATCGCCAGCTCAGCAATTCGGTTCCGTTAGGCCACGAAATAAGCCCTTTTGGTACAACGATTTGAAGTAAACTTCAATCGCCGATCCCAAAGGGCTTATTTCCTTTTTTTATCGCTGTGGTCGGAGTGACAGGATTTGAACCTGCGGCCTCTTGACCCCCAGTCAAGTGCTCTACCAAGCTGAGCCACACCCCGTAATACTTTTTGAATTCTTACTATCTTTTTTCAATCTAACGCAGTCGACCATTCGGATGATTGCTTCACAATCATCCTCCAG
>PDWI01002554.1_pt1 | contig 27118 bp, 25 predicted proteins | sample 1430891 | NCBI WGS metagenome assembly PDWI01 (sample SAMN01162508, study PRJNA174530) | Oral metagenome, whole genome shotgun sequencing project. | biome: Marine environment; feature: Marine mammal; material: Swab sample of the gingival sulcus; isolation source: swab sample of gingival sulcus... | reverse complement strand
AGCCAGAAAAAACAGCTTATCGCCCAGTATTCCCGACTGCGCCACTCCCGCGCCGCCGCACTGGGCCATGGACTCTACCAGAATAACACCCGGAACCACAGGATAACCGGGAAAATGCCCCTGAAAAAAGAAGTCACTGTCGGTGTATTTGCGAATACCAACTATCTTTTTGTCGGAAACCTCTACAAGCTTGTCGACAAACAGAAAGGGCTCACGGTGCGGGAGCAGCTCTTTAACATCCTTAAATTCCATTTTTTACTCCTTATCCAGACTGATTACGCGTCAAACTTCCTGAAAAGAAGTGTGCCGTTATGTCCGCCGAAACCAAGGTTGTCGGACATAACAACTTTCAGGTCCGCCTTGCGTCCCTTATGGGGCACATAATCCAGATCACATTTTTCATCCGGCTCATCCAGGTTAATGGTAGGCGGAACAAATCCGTCACGGAGAGCCAGCAGACTGATTATAGCCTCAATACCCCCGGCACCGCCAACCATGTGTCCGGTCATGGACTTGGTGGAAGAAATGGGAATTTTATACGCGTGGTCTCCCAGAGCCTTTTTGAAAGACATGGTTTCCAGGGGATCATTGGTGGGTGTGGAAGTTCCATGAGCGTTAATGTAATCAATATCCTCCGGCTGCATTCCGGCATCGGCGAGAGCCCATTTAATGGACCGGGCCAGACCGTTTCCTTCAACATCGGGGCTGGTCAGATGGTAGGCATCGCAGCTCATGCCGTAACCGGCCACTTCCGCGTAAATCCGGGCACCCCTTTCCAGAGCATGTTCCAGCTCTTCCAGAATAAGAATACCCGAACCTTCCGACATAATAAAACCGTCCCGGTCCTTGTCAAAAGGACGGCTGGCCTTCTGCGGAGTAGAATTGTATCCCATCGAAAGTGCGGTCAGTTTAACAAAACCGGCAATACCGAACGGGGTAATGGCAGCCTCCATTCCTCCGGTTACAGCCGCGTCAATCTGTCCCAGCCTTATGGCATTATACGAAGCGCCGATGGCGTCCGTGGCCGAAGCACAGGCCGTGTTTATGGCATAACAGGGCCCGTAAAACCCGTAACGGATGGAAACATTGGCCGGTCCTTCATTGCTGATAAGCTTGGGAATAGTCATGGGAGCAACCCCTTTCGGGCCCCGCTCCGCCAGCTGACGGATTCCGGCTTCTGTTACCTCATAACCGCCTATGCCGTTTCCCAGAATAACCCCAACCCGCTCAGGGTCAGCTCCGCCCTTATCCAGGCCGGCATCTTCCAGAGCCTGCGCGGCGCCGGCCACGGCGAACTGCGTAAAACGCGCAAACTTGCGCGCCTCTTTCCGGTCCATCCACACTTTTGGATCAAAATTCTTTACTTCACCGGCAATCTGTGCGGCAAATTCGGAAGCATCAAACAGGGTAATATTATCAATTCCGCTCTTTCCGGCTTTCACGGCTTCCCAGGTATTGGCCACATCATGAGCCAGGGGGTTTACCGTTCCCATACCGGTAACAACAACTCTTCTTTTTTCCATTTGCTTTCTCCTACATTAAAAGTCCGCCGTCAACCCGGAGTACCTGCCCGGTGACATAGGAGGACAAATCGCTGGCCAGATACAGCACGGTATTGGCTATATCTTCAGGAACACCCATTCTCCCGAGAGGAATGGCTTTGGCGTAATCAGCCTTTACTTCATCAGTCAGTTTGGCAGTCATGGCGGTTTCAATAAAACCGGGTGCTACGGCATTAACCCGTACATTCCGTTTGGCTGTTTCCTTTGCCAGACTTTTTGTAAACCCTATAAGACCGGCTTTTGACGCTGAATAATTGGTCTGACCGGCATTGCCCATCTGTCCAACCACCGAAGCCATGTTCACAATGCTGCCCGATTTCTGTTTTAAAGCCATAAAGGCCGCCGCTTCACGGGCCACCAGAAAGGCACCGGTCAGGTTAACTTTCAGTACAGACTCCCACTGCTCCAGACTCATGCGGAACACCATGCCGTCCCGGGTAATACCGGCGTTGTTTACAACAACATCCAGCGAACCCCTGGCCGTTATATCCTTAATGAGCTGTTTTACCTGTTCTTCGTCGGTAATATTAACGCTGTAGAAGTGGACCGCGGCGCCGTCTTTGGCGGCGGCGTTCATTTCATCCTTAAAAGGACTTTCCTCAAAGTCGCAGTAATGTACTGAAGCGCCTTCCGACAGACACTTCATAATAATTTCCTTACCAATTCCCCGGGAACCTCCGGTTACCAGTACGTTTTTTCCTTTTAAAAGCATCAGCCGTTCTCCTGTGTCTTTATTTTATCAATATCTTCCAGTGTTCCGGCACGCATGCAGCTGCCGCCCTGGCCGGACTTGGCCCAGAGACCGGAAAGCACCGCACCCGGCCCAACCTCGTAAAGGGCTGAAGGATTCAATGCGGCAACAGACGCCTCCAGCTCTACCCATCGCACCGGATGCGTTACCTGTTCCACAAGCAATGAGCGGGCTTCCCCGCCGGTTTCCACCGGAGCGGCCTTCACATTGGACCAGACCTTTTTAACCGGGTCATTAAAATTCAGCCCGGCCAGAAAATCTTTCATGGCCTCTCCGGGCCCGGCCATTAAAGGCGTGTGGAAAGGACAGGATACTTTAAGCGGAATTATACGGCGGGCTCCGGCCGCCTTCAGAGCTTCTGCCGCTCCGTCCATTCCCGCTTTGGTTCCGCCAATGGCCACCTGAACAGGACTGTTTTCATTGGCACTCCAGACATCGGGCAAACCTTTCAGAGCATCCTGAACCGCAGCTGGACTGATACCCACAACCGCAGCCATTCCAATTTCACCTTTTTCAGCAGTAATACCGGCACCGGCATCAGCCATAAACCGGCCCCGGGCGCTAACCGCTTTGAACGCGTCTGCCGCAGACAGAACACCGGCGTCAACCATGGCGCTGTATTCCCCCAGACTGTGCCCTGCCGCACCCTCCGATTCCACACCCTCAACCCGCAGGGCCTCACGCGCGGCCAGAGAAGCCAGAACAATGGCCGGCTGGGCGTTGGCTGTGTCTTTCAGCTCTTCTTCACTGCCTTCAAACAGCAGGGCTTTCATATCCCGCTCACAGGCATCCGAGGCCAGAGAAAACAGGTCTCTGACCGTGCTGTACTTTTCATATAAATCCCGGGCCATTCCGGAAAACTGACTTCCCTGTCCCGGAAACAAAAAAACTACCATATAATGTAATTCCCCCCGTACGTTAAACCGCCGCCGAAGCCGACAGTTAAAATTTTCATTCCTTTCTTCAGCAGGCCCTTTGTATACATTTCCGCAAGAGCCAGAGGTATTGAAGCAGAGGACGTATTGGCAAATTCTTCCATGTTCAAATAATACTTATCCAAAGGAATCTTTGCCCGTTTGGAAGCCGCCTGGATAATGCGGTAATTCGCCTGATGCGGAACAATGTAATCCACATCTTCAGCAGTCAGACCGTTGCGTTCCAGCAGCTCTTTGACAATCTCCACATTCACCCGCACAGCAAAATTATAAACCTGATGCCCGTTCATCCGGAACTTCAGATCTTTTTCCGTTGTTTCTCCCGCCTTGAAGGGCGTAGCAGTACCGCCCACCGGCATATGGAGAGCCAGACAGCCGGTACCGTCCGAGCGCAGGATGCCGTCAAGAATACCGCCCCCTGCGCTGCCGGCCTGTAATATGGCGGCTCCGGCCCCGTCACCAAACAGAACCGCCGTACTGCGGTCGGTCCAGTCGGTAATAGCCGTCAGTTTTTCAACCCCGACAACGGCAACAGTCTTCATACTGCCGCTCAGAATCAGCCCTCTGGCCATTTCCAGTCCATACACAAAACCGGTACAGGCCGCCTTAATATCAACAGAGCCTGTATTACCCAGTTCCAGATTGCGCTGGACAAGATTCGCCACAGAGGGGAAATCCCGGTAATCAGGTGTTACCGTGGCAATAATTATAAAATCCAGTTCGTCTTTGGAAATACCGGCATTCTTCAGCGCGGTTTTTATTGCCTCGGTTGCCATATGGGATGTGGTTTCTTCTTCTGAAGCAATATGCCGGTTTCCAATGCCGGTATGAGAGCGGATCCATTCATCCGTCGTATCCATTTGTTTAGCCAGTTCTTCATTGCTTACCCGGCGGGCCGGAATATATGACCCTACGGATACTATATCTACAGTCATCAATCCTCCAATAACGGCACAAAGCCGTTAGATTACCGAAATATTATTTACAGTAAACAGCTTATTGTCAATATAGACAATGGCGCCAAAAATGAAATTGACTCAAGTCTGATTACAAATAAAGCCGCTCAGGTCTTGCCCCCTCCGGCAAGGACTTTTATCCTGTCAGTAATGATTAAACGCAGCGCTGCCGGACGCAGATTGTTCATTCTGATTTTTTGGGGGATTCTAAGCGCTCAGCTGTGGGCGCAAATGCCCGGCGAAACCAAAGGATTTGCCGGCTCAGGGCTGCATTTGTATCCTCTGGGATGGTCGTCTGAAGGACGCTGGGGAGCCGTTATCGGTCAGGAAAACGGAGAACAGCCGTCTGTTTACATGCTGGTTATGGACGCTGTTACCGACGAGGTGCTCTACAAATCGGGAAAAATGGAATGGAGCGGCCCGGAAGAGTTCGGAAGTTTCTGGAACCGCTACGGTGCTTCCATTATGAAGAAAGCAAAAGACTTCAAGCTGGATACATCATCCCGCCCCGATGTCCGCGATCCCCGTTTTGTCACAGGAGGAACCGAATACAACTTTATTATGTCGCCGCCTTCTCCCGCAAAGGGCGCCTATTCCCTGCGTATAAAATCTTCCCGCTCCGGTTCCAAATCAGTGTACCGTTCACCGGCCGCGTCAGCCCCTGATCAGTCGTTTCTGCTGGGAGCGCTGGTAAGTCCCTTTGAACAGCGGGCACTGGCAGTTATCAGGGAAATGCCCCGGTACGGCAAAGGAGAGCCGGCCTACCGCTTTTCCGGAGCCCACCTCAGTCAGGGTTTTTCTTCTTCAGGCACAGACGTTTCAGCCGCCAGGGCTAAAGGCTCTCTCATTTCAGCTGTTTTCAACGGACAGGAATACCTGGTACGGGCCCGTCTGGCAACCGGAGCCGACCCTGAATCAAAAGATAAACGCGGCTATACAGCTCTGCTGACAGCCGCGCGTCTGGGTTACTGGACCATGGTAAACGATCTTCTGGCCGCCGGAGCATCCCCTCTGCCCCGGGACAGAGACGGACGTTCGGCTCTGCATTACGCGGCTTTTGCCGGAGAAACCGAAAGTGTCAAAGCCCTTCTGAAAGCCGGGGCATCGAAAACCGGAAGGGACAATGCCGGCCGTACCCCCGGCGAGCTGGCCGCCAGCCCCGAAGTGCAGAAGCTTCTGCGCTGAGCCTCCGCCGCCGGTATCCGCCGGCTGAGCCGGAAAATGCACCGGCACCACCGCCGCTGGCCTCAATTACCAGATCCGCCCCGGATGGCGCCCGCTTCAGAGCTGCCCAGCCCCGCCCCGGAGAAATCACGCATCCAAAACCAGCCGCCCCGCCCGGGCAATCGCCATTCCCCGGCAAACCTGTTACATTAAAAACATGATTTACAAATTCAGAAATTGTTCCCCCCGCCTGGAGGGAGAACGGATTTTCATAGCTCCCGGCGCGAATGTGATTGGTCAGGTTACCCTGAAGGAAGATACCGGAATCTGGTTTAATACAACTATCCGGGGAGACGACGAACCCATTACCGTAGGGCAGAAAAGCAACATTCAGGACGGCTGTACGGTGCATACCGAGGAAGGCTTCCCCACCGTTATAGGTGAAGAGGTTACCGTTGGGCATAACTGCGTTATTCACGGATGCAGAATAGGTGACGGCAGTTTAATAGGAATGGGTTCTGTTATTCTAAGCGGAGCGAAGATTGGAAAGAACTGTCTGGTAGCGGCCGGCTCCCTGGTAACCGGAAAAACAGAATGTCCTGACGGCAGCATGCTGAAAGGATCTCCTGCCCGAGTAACACAAAAACTTGATAAAGAAGTTATTGCCGCCGGCAGAAACAACGCCCGGGAGTACGTAAAGAAAAAAAACGTGTACCTGGAGCAGGGAATCGGCCGCTCCGAATAAGGGGCCGTAACAAAAACATGGCCGGTGCTGAACGAAAGCAAGAACCTCTTTTGAACGGCCGCCGTATCTGCCCGTTGCCGAAAACGGCCGCCAGTACCTCCGCCGCCGGCTTCCCGCCCCCGGACGGCGCCCGCTTCAGAAAAAGCCTGAACCTCCCGGCCCGGACGGCGGCTGCTTCAGAAAAGGCCTGAACCTCCCGGCCCGGACGGCGCCCGCTTCAGAAAAAGCCTGAACCTCCCGGCCCGGACGGCCGCCGCTGAACCCAAACGGCCGCTGCTACCCCCAAAACAGCCGCGCCTAAAGAAACTCAGCCGCTGCTGAACGAAAACGGCTGCTACTTCTAAAAGCCGGAGCATCGAAAACCGGAAGAGACAATGCCGGCCGTACCCCCGGCGAGCCGGCCGCCGGCCTATTTATGGTAGGTTTCCCCGGCGCGGATTTTCTCCGCCCCCGGATGGCGGCTGCTTCAGACCCGTTGCCGAAAACGGCCGCCGGTATCCGCCGGTTGAGCCGGAAAATGCACCGGCACCGCCGGCCGCCGGCCTATTTGTGGTAGGTTTCCCCGGCACGGATTTTCTCCGCCCGGTATATCTGTTCCAGAAGCATAACCCTGAAAAGCTGATGGGGAAATGTATGCTTTCCGAATGAAAGCTTCTTTTGGGAACGCTGCAGCACTGCCGGCGCCAGCCCCCGGGATCCCCCGATAATAAAAATAAAATGACTGATGCCGTTAACCGTCTGCCGGGAAATCATTTCCGCCAGACCTTCTGAGCCAAGCTGCTCTCCTGAAGGTGTAAGCGTGCATATCCAGCCGTTTGGAGGTATTCTGCCCAGAATTTTTTCTGCTTCCTTTTCCATGGAACGGGAGGCATTTTTACCCTCAGGCTCATCGGGTACTTCAATAATATCCAGCGAAACAAAACGCCTGAGACGTTTGGAATATTCAGCAATGCCCTGGTTAATCCAGTCTTCCCTGATTTTACCCACGGCAATAAGGGTAATTTTCATGGAAGAAAGTGTACCTTGATGAGCAAAACGGATAAAGAGCCTCGGCCGGCGCGCGTTATGCTCCTGACTGCATTTTTCACACTTGTCAGCTTTACAGCAAAAGCCGCCGCCGGCGCTCGGATTTGGTTCTCTTCCCTCCTTCCATTTTGTTGACAGTTTTTCCCGGCAGCATTAACATGTTGAATGTTTGTTAGGAATGCCTAATACAAGCAAAAACGAAGGAGGCTCTTATGCTCAAAACGGATAAAGCGCCTGGCCTGGCACGCGTTATACTCCTGACTGCAGTTTTCACACTTGTCAGCTTTACAGCGGGAGCCGCGGGCGGTAAAGACATGCCGGCGGGCAATACAGCAGAAGAACGGACATCTGTTGTGATCACAGACCAGACCGGACGGGAAGTAACCGTGCCGCAGCCGGTTGAACGTGTTGTAACTATTCCCATCCCGGCAGCCAGCATGATGATTGCTCTGGACGGCGGTGCCGACCGTCTGGCAGGAATGCACACCAAGTCAAAATCAGCACTGGCTGAAGGAATTCTGGGAGAATTCTATCCGGAAGCGCTGCAGGTTAACAGCGATATTGTAGGCGACGGATTCATGCCGAGTATAGAAACACTGCTCTCTGTTAATCCTGATGTGGTTTTTCAGTGGGGACATCTGGGTGTTGATGTGGTTCAGCCCCTGGAAAATGCCGGTTTGAACACCATACTGCTGCTCTACGGTACCCAGGAATATCTGGAAGGCTGGATTTCCTACTTTGGCTCCATTCTGGGTAAAGAAGAAAAGGCGCAGAAAATTCTGGACTGGCACCATGAAACACGCCGGAAAATTGAAGAAAAAACAGCCGTCATTCAGGAAAGTGAAAAACCCCGCGTTATGTACTTCCTGCGTTATCTGTCCAAAATGAAAGTGGCCGGAAACGGAACTTATAACGATTTCTACCTTAATTTTACCGGCGGGAAAAATGTTGCCGGCGACATGAAAGGTTTTGCCGATGTTAACGAAGAACAGATTATTGTCTGGGATCCGGAAATTATTTTCCTGAATGGTTTTGAATCAAAACTCACACCTGACGATGTGTACTCCAATCCTAAACTGGCCGATGTGAGTGCTGTAAAAAATCACCGGGTTTACAAAATACCCCTGGGAGGTTACCGCTGGGATCCGCCGAATCAGGAATCGCCCCTTATGTGGAAATGGCTGGCCATGGTAATTCACCCGGATAAATTTTCCTGGGACATCAGGGAAGAAATCCGTTCCAACTACAAATGGATTTACGGTAAAGTACCTACCGACAAACAGCTGGATTCCATTTTACGTATGGAAATGAACAAAGACGCAGCTTTCTATGAGAATTTCAAATAAGGCTGCAATCTGTTTCTGAGGAATATGAATAAAACAAATTCCAAAGAAGAAGGCCGGCAGACCCTGCTGTTTGCCGGACTTTCAATTTTTCTGATTATTTCCGTTGTACTCTCCCTGGGCATTGGCCGCTACAGCATTTCTCCTGCCAGAGTTCTGGGAATTACGGCCTCGCGGCTGTTTCCGGTACAGGAGTTCTGGACAGACACCGACTTCCGGGTGGTTATACTGGTACGTGCGCCGCGTGTTCTGCTATCACTTGTCTGCGGAGCCGGTCTGGCCATGAGCGGCGCGGTTCTTCAGGGAGTGTTCCGGAATCCCCTGGCCGGACCGCAGGTTATAGGCATTACAAGCGGAAGCGGATTCGGGGGAGCTTTGGCCATTGTACTTTTTCATTCGCAGGCCGCAACAATGGGTATGGCCTTTGTCTTTGGAATGATAGCCCTGTTCGCGGTTTTTGCCCTGAGCCGTTCTGACGGCCGTTCTCCCATTTTAATGGTTGTACTGGCCGGTGTTATTACCAGTGCGTTCTTTACGGCACTCACGTCCCTGTTAAAGTACACAGCCGATCCTTACGACAAACTGCCGGCCATTGTTATGTGGCTGATGGGAAGTTTTGCTTCCAGTACCTACACCCAGCTGCTGGCTGTCTTTCCGCCTGTTGCAGTATCCATGCTTCTTCTTTACCTGATGCGCTTCCGGATAAACATTCTGAGTCTGGGCGATGAAGAAGCGGAGGCCATTGGCGTAAAACCCGACCGTCTGCGCTGGTCCATGCTGCTGGCCGTAACTGTTATTGCTTCCGCCGTGGTTTCCGCGGCCGGAATTATAGGATGGGTGGGCCTGGTTGTTCCCCACATTGCCCGCATGCTCACCGGACCGGATCACCGCAAGCTGGTTCCGGCGTCCATTCTACTGGGCGGTTCATACCTGCTCTGGATCGATAACGCCGCCAGAGCCGCAACAAAAGCCGAAATTCCTGTCGGAATTATTACCGCTGTTATAGGTGCACCGGTTTTTGCTTACTTCCTTCACAAAACAAAAGGCAGGGGCTGGGGAAATGGTTGAAGCTCAAAAACTCTGTTTTTCATACCGCTCAGACAGCCCTCTGATTCAGAATGTTTCATTCCGGCTGGAACAGGGGGAAATTGGTGTTATTCTGGGCCGAAACGGTACAGGTAAAACAACACTGCTTAAATGTCTTATGGAGATTCTTCCGGCTGCCAGCGGGAATCTGTGCATTGGAGGATCTGTCGGCTACGTGCCGCAGCAGACAACCGTAATGTTTTCCTACACTGTTCTGGACATGGTGGTAATGGGAAGGGCCCGCCATATCTCTGTGTTTTCACCTCCCCGCAAAAAAGACTACAACGCCGCCCGGAGCATTCTGGATAAAATGGATTTGTCCGATTTCTCACAGCGGCCGTTTACCGAACTCAGCGGAGGAGAACGGCAGCTCATACTCATAGCACGGGCTTTGGCTTCCGAGTGTTCCGTACTGATTCTGGACGAACCGACATCGGCCCTGGACTTCAAAAATCAGAACAAGGTTCTTCAAACCCTCAGACGTTTAAGCCGGGAAGAAAACATAACTGTGCTCCTGACGTCGCACTCGCCGAATCAGGCCATTCATACAGCAGACAAGGCTCTTCTGATGTTTGCTCCCGGGCAGTACACCTTTGGCCGTGCCGATATAAATTTAAGTGACGAAAGTCTCTCGCGTCTTTATGGAATGAACATCAAAAATATAACCTATCATCTTGACTCGGAACGCCGACGGGCCATTGTTCCTGTTTTTGGATAATTTTCAGGCAGTTTCAGGCAGGCGACCCCCTTTTTCCCTGTTCCGCCCTGACCGCCGGCACTACCTTGCCAGAATTTCCAGTCACAGCCATACTGCCTGTATGAATGGGGAAAATGCTGATAAAAAAGCTGTAAACAGACTGCTGGAAGATCTGGGGATGCATTACCGGAACATTAACATTGAAGAGACTGTCCGTCACATGATCGGCGAAATGAACCGGGGACTGGCCGGTAAAGACTCATCACTTGCAATGATCCCCACCTACATTCAGGCTGATACGGCTATTCCATCCGGCCGGAAAACTGTGGTGCTGGATGCAGGCGGTACAAACCTGCGCGCGGCTCTTGTTTCTTTCCAGGCCTCCGGCAGTGCTGAAATAGAAAGCTTTGTAAAAACACCCATGCCGGGTACCGCAGGCAGCCGGGTAGGAAAAAAGGAGTTCTTTTCCACACTGGCCGCTCTGGTCCGGCCGCTCCTTGACCGGAGAGCTGAAACATCGGCAGAGGCAGCAGCCGGTAAAATAGGATTCTGTTTTTCCTATCCTGTCGAAATTTTCCCGGACAGGGACGGCCGTCTTATTCACTGGTCAAAGGAAATTCAGGCTCCGGAAGTGGAAGGCTGTTTTATTGGAGCCGAACTCCGCAGCGCGCTGAAACAGACCGGAATGGATTCTCCGCCCCAGGTGCTTATTCTGAATGACACGGTGGCCACCCTGCTGGCGGGAAAGGCCGCAGGCATGGGGCGCAGCTGGGGCGGCTATGGAGGCTACATACTGGGAACCGGCATAAACAGCTGCTACGCGGAATTGAATTCGGCAATCGGCAAACTTTCGGATTCGGATTCAGATCCTGATACAGACAAAACCCAAAGTCAAATTGTCAACTGCGAATCGGGCAGCTACGCCTGCCGCAGCCGCGGACAGGGTGACAAATCTCTGGGCAAAGCCACCTTGAATCCCAATGTATACTGGCTGGAAAAAATGGTGGCCGGAGGTTATTTCGGCGCACTGGTTCACCACACCCTGCTTCTGGCTTCTCAGAATGGACTTTTTTCTGCCGCTGTATCAAAGAAGCTGGAACAGCTTGACTCCATATCGACAAAAGATGCTGATAACTACCTGCACAACCCCTCCGGCAAAGAAAATTCTCTTGTCGGTCTTGTCCGGCAGCACGGAACTGAGGCGGATGCCTGCCGTATCTGGTTTTTAACTGACTCTCTTCTGGAGAGGGCTGCGCGGCTGACCGCGGCTAATCTGGCAGCTCCGGTACTGAAGGCCGGTGAAGGTAAAGGTCCGCTTTACCCCTGGTGCCTTACCATAGACGGTACAACATACTACCGCTATTACCGCTTTCAAAGCCGGGTGGACGGATATCTGCGGCCGCTTCTCAACGGGTATAACTGGTATTATGATTCTTTAAAGGTGGATGACGCGCCTCTTATCGGCGCGGCGGCGGCCGCCCTGACTAATTAGCACGAAGGACATCGGAATATGACAGCAGCAAAAGACAGCCTGGTACTCTACAAACAGGCTCCGGCCCTTGTAAAAGCAAGCGGCGACAAAATAGACATACTGCTTCCTTCGGGCAAAACCCGCAGCGTAAGGGAGAAAGATGTTTTTGTTCTGCACCCGGGTCCGCTGGACACTCTGGCAGGACTCGAAGACAAGGCTCCGGAGGGACAGCCGGAAGAAGCCTGGGAACTGCTGCAGGGTGAAACACCTACTTTGAAAGAACTTGCTGAACTGGCCTACGGCGAGTACAGCCCGGCTTCCGCGTGGATGGCTTTCAAACTGCTCAACAGAACACCCTGGTTCCGGGGCACTCCCGAAGCCATAGAAGTAAACGATCAGAAAACAGTCTCGGCCCGAATTCAGGCGGAAAACGAAAAGCGGCAGGCCGAAGAACAATGGAACGATTTTATAGAACGCTTCAGACAAAAACGCATCAACCCAGAAAAGGATGAACCCTTTCTCAGAGATCTCGAAATGTACGCTCTGGGCCGCAGCAAAGGCTCACGCATTCTGAAAGCTCTGGGAAAGACGCAGTCTCCGGAAAACGCCCACCGGGTTATGAGGGCCTACAACGTGGTGGACGCCCGGTGGAACCCGCATCCGTTACGGCTGGATGTTCCCCTGGATGTTCCCGATTACCCGCTGAAAGAAATGGAAGAAGTGGAACGTCTGGATTTAACAGATGTCGAAGCCTTTGCCATTGACGATGAAGGCAATGAAGATCCGGATGATGCGGTGGCCTGGGACGGCCAGCGGTTCTGGATACATGTAGCCGATGCCGCCGCCCTTATTCCTGCAGGAACATCTGAAGACGCGGTGGCACGTGAACGGGCCAGCAGCCTTTACCTGCCCGAATGCACCGTACCCATGCTGCCCCGTGAAGCGGCCGCCCGGCTGGGACTGGGACTTCATGAAACTTCGCCGGCACTTTCCTATTCATTTATACCTGACGAAGAAATGACTCTGAAAGATTTTTCGGTTCATCTGACTACCGTTCGGGTTACCCGCCTTACCTATGCCCAGGCTGATGAACGCATGAAACGGGGTGAAGAACCCCTGGCCGCTATTCAGCGCTTTACAGAAAGCTTCCGGAAACGCCGCATGGCGGCCGGCGCTGTATCCATTACCATGCCGGAAGTGAAAATCCGCGTTGACGAAAACGGCAAAACCAGCATTACACCTCTGCCTGATTTACCTTCACGGAACATGGTTGCCGAAGCCATGCTGATGGCAGGGGCGGGAGCCGCCCGGTGGTGCCGGGAAAGAAGCCTGCCGGTGCCTTACGCGGTTCAGGATATCTCCGACAGCAGTGAAGCGGCAGAAAAAGAAGCCGCGGCATCCGGCAAAGAAGACAATGCTCCGGCAGAGTCCGGGGGCGGCAGCTGTTCTGAAGCAGCTCATTTTGTTACCCAGTTTAAGCGGCGCAAGGGAATGAAACGCAGCCGCACTACCCTGGAATGCGCCCCTCACGCGGGTCTGGGGCTGGACGCGTACAGCCGGGTTACCAGTCCGCTCCGGCGCTACCCGGATTTACTGGCATCCAGGCAAATCAGAAATACACTTCTTGCACGTCCTGTCGAAGAGGCCGAAAGCGTTCTGGCGGGTCTGGCCGCGTATGAATCCCGGCTGGGGAGCCTGGTTCAGGCAGAACGGCGCTCCAACCTGTTCTGGAAACTGCAGTGGCTCAAAAACCATCCGCAATGGAGCGGAGAAGCCGTTCTTCTGGACCGCCGGGAACGTCAGGGGTATTTTCTTATTCCGGAACTGGCCATGGAAACGCGGGCCGCTTTGAAAAAGCCCCTGAAAACAGGCACTTGTGTTATGCTTAAACTCCGGGAAGTGGATATAGCGGAATTGACCGTACTGTTTGTTATCAAGGACAGGGAGGGAAAAAAATGACTGCGGGAAACACGCGCCGCCGAATAATTATTCTTTGTCTGGCCGTTCTGCCGGCCGTAACGGCCATGGCCCGGAATGTGCGCTTTGCTGACGGTCTGGTATACAACCCCTTCTATGCCGTCAGGGTTTATACTGCAGACGGAACATCCTTCACCCTTGTGGACGCGGCCGCCTGGCCGGGCGATGCCCCGCCGTGGCCCTCGGAAACCGGCAATGTCAACGGACGGCCAGGTAAACCTTCGGATAAAACAATGTTCTACTTCTTCTGGATACGCCGGATAGGAAATACCGGAGCGGTTACTTATCCCCTTTCCTTTGATAAAATCAGTGAAATACAGCTGACCGGCCCCTTTGAAGAGAGTACAGACAAGCCTCAGATAGAAGGCCGGCTGACTGTTGACGAAGAAGAATTTGATGTGTATCTGCACATGAACGGAGCCCGCTTTTCCGGCTGGAAGGGAAGCCGGCAGCCCGCCGTACCCGGCTACACTCCGGCACTTGTTACCTTTACTGATGGAACAAAGCAGAAAGTCTATTTAAAAACTGACGGATTTCTGGGCGGCATTGACCAGGAATTCGGCTCTTACGCCATGCTCTGGCTCCGCCACGACGGAATAGAAAAACTGGAATTCCTTAACAGCGGCACCTATGTCCGCTGCCCCCAGTGCGGAACAGTTTATTACGATAAACGCGCGAAGACCTGCCCCTTTGACGGGGCAGATCTGGTTGCAGAAAAATAACTACAGGCTCCAGGCCGCAGAAAAACTGAACAGGTGCGTAAGCATCTTCTGCTTTGTTGAATTCTCATAAATAGCAAAATAAGGCTGGTATTTCATCTTCAGCTGCAGGTTGTCACGGGCCTGTAAATCCGCAGCGAACTCACAGCCGAAAAATCTGTATCTATCCGAAATACTGTAGCTGCCGTTTCCGCTCTTGGAAGCCCTACCCTGATATCCGAGTGCAAAACCGGCTTGAAGCGTTATAATTTCTGCCGGATGAATAACGGGCCCCAGAGCGAACTGTAAGGATGAGTACCGATCAATATCTTCAGTGGTGGTGAGATTCTTTCCAAACCAGTCAACATGCCATTCCAGATCTGTATAAACACCCCCGTTAAGGCTTTTGGTAAAAAAGTTAAAAAAACCAAACTCCGCCTGGGTTTTCAGCGCATTCTGCCGTCTATTTTGATCAACATCACGGTTTACTTTGTTGGTCATATCCGCTGAGAGCAGAAAACTGTTATCTACTCTGGCCGTCAGATAGATTTCGGGCAGGCTGATACCCGCTCCGGCGGCCGCTTTAAACCCGCTCCATACCTTGTCATGCATCAAGTCCCATTCACCCGCGTACCCTGCCGCAAGGTTCACTGATATTCCATCTGCAAGTTCGGCCCGGCCTTCAAGTGCTAAATACATTAATTGCTGCCCAAAACCAGGTTCTGTATTGCGGCGCTCTGCGCCTTTATTTTTATACATCAAAAAAGGCGTCAGCACAAAGCCGTTCCGGAACTGCAGGGCCGCTCCGGTTTTTGCCGAGAAAGAGCAAACCTCACTGGCAGGGAGAGAAAGCTCCGACATGTCAGCTGCAAAAGTCTTGTTCTCCGTATCTTGAACAACAAAAAGATTACGAGCGGGAAAGAATTCCATTTCAAGAATCGGCAGAACCTCCACAGCCGTTACGGGCAGCACCGCAGCAGTAAAAATCAGAAGAAAAATAAAAAACAGATTTTTTTTCATAACAAACTCCTCACTTTATACTTTATAAACATGCTAATATTGCGCATTTCAAAAAACAAGGGCACAATAAGCTTCTGGAGGGGTACATATGACATGGCATAATGGACGGCTGGAAGCCCGTACCGGCGATATAACATCACTTCAGGTTGACGCCATTGTCAACGCGGCCAATTCCACCCTGCTGGGCGGCGGCGGAGTAGACGGAGCCATTCACCGTGCCGGCGGTCCGGAAATTCTGGAAGCCTGCCGGCTTATCCGTCAACAGCAGTTTCCGCAGGGACTCCCGCCCGGAGAAGCTGTATACACAACGGCCGGCCTGCTTCCCTGCAAATACGTTATTCACACGGTGGGGCCTGTATGGAAGGGCGGAAACTCAGGCGAAAAAGAACTTCTGGCATCAGCTTACAGAAACTCTTTTGAGCTGGCCGTGAAACTGGGTGTCCGTACTCTGGCCTTTCCGGCCATTTCCACCGGAGTATACAGTTACCCTGCAGACCGGGCCGCTAAAGTGGTCTGGAACACCCTGAACGCCCGTTTCAGACATAACCGCCTGCCGGAAAAAGTTATTCTGATTTTTCTCCATATCAATGCCCTGAGTACTTTTCTGGACATGGTACCGGACCCTGAATGTCCCTGAACTGGAAGGAAATTGACGCAGTTCTGGCCGAGTGGCATTTGGAGGGCAGCCGTCTCAAGCGCGTCCGGCAGCCGGATTACAGCCGCATAATTCTGGAATTTTCCGCTCCCGATCTAACCGAAGCTGTGGTGCTGGCAGTTAAACCGCCCCATGTCCGTATTCACCGGCTCAGCGGCCCCCTCCCCCGGGCCCTGCCGCGTCCGCCCCGTTTTACTGCGGTTCTGAAAGCCCGTCTGGAAGGGCGGCGTCTGGAAGAGGTTTTTCAGCTGGGACAGGACCGTATTGTCCGTTTTGTCTTTGCCGAAAACGGCAGTCCGGTATATCTGGATGCAAAACTCTGGGGAAATGCTCCAAACATTATTCTGGCGGGGAAGTCCGGCGATAAAGCCGTTATTACAGACTCTTTTTCCCGCCGCCCCTCACGGGGAGAAGCACCCGGAGCTTCATGGCCGCCGGAAGGTATACCGAATGGCCGGGCAGCCGGTTCCCTGTCCGGCAAAACCCCGGTACACCAAACTCCGAAGCGGGAGTTTTCCCTGCGTCCGCTTCCCGGAAGCGGCAGCTGGAACAGCCGTGTCGAAGCATATTACAAACAGCTGGAAAACCAACAGACCGCCGAAAATCTCCGCCGGGCGTGGACACGCCATCTGGAACGCCGTGAAGAACGTCTGGAGCAGAAAGACAAGAGCATCAGCGAAAGCATCCGCCGCTTCCGGCTGCAGTCCAACGACGCCCGCTGGGGAGAACTCTGCACGGCCAACCTGCAGCGCATTTCCAAAGGACAAACTTATCTGGAAGCCGAAGACTGGAACAATCCGGGCCGCACTGTACACATTCCCCTGAAGGCAGAACTCAGCCCCCTCGAAAACGCCCGGCGCTACTTTCAGCGTCAGAAACGGGCCCGGCGGGCCCTGGAACGCCTGCGGGAAGACCGGCAGGTTCTGGAAACAGAGCGCCGGGAAATTCGCTCTCTTCAAAGGCAGCTGCAGGAAAGCGGCGTTGAGAACCCGCCTTTTACCCAGCCTCCGCCGCAGGAAGCGCGCAAAACACAGCAGAGCTCCGCCGGCCGGCTGCCCGGCCTCTGGATAAGCAAACCGCCCTACATAATAGCGGCCGGCCGCAGTGCCGCCGAAAGCGACACCATTCTGCGCCGCTGGGCCAAAGGAAACGACACCTGGATGCACATCCGCGGCCGGCCGGGAGCCCATATTTTTATACGCGCTCCAAAAGGCAAAAGCATTCCGCTGGACATACTGCTGGATGCCGGGAACCTGGCCCTCTCCTACAGCGGGAAAAACCGCCTGCAGGAAGCCCATTTCCACTACACACAGGTAAAATACCTGCGCCGCCCCAAAGACGCTAAAAAGGGAACCGTTATACCTGCCCGGGAAAAAAACCTGCACATCCGCCGCAGCAATGAGCGGCTGCAGGCTCTGAAACAACTTGCCGGACTGAACGGCAGCTGAAACGCACGCGGAACAGCGCTGACCATTAAAGCAGCGGGCGCACGCTAAAAAAAGAGCCGGCAGATGCCGGCCCTCAGTCTGACAGCAGCAAACTACAGCCAGTAAACAAAACCAATTGAAATAGCAGATAAATCGTTCAGCTCTGTATCTATGTAAAAGTTGGTTTGCTTGGTAACAGGCGTTGTGTCAGTCTTCGTATATACAAGGGAAAGCCGAACCACATTCCAGTTAAAACGGAAGGTTACATGCTCTCCAAGGTTCATATCGGCAAAGAGAGGCATTTGGGCTGCTATATAAAATCCTGACTGCTTCGGAGTGGCCGGTTCAGGATAAAAATTCAAACCAAAACGAGCGGCAGCACCTGTACCAAGAGAAAAAACCGGCGTTTTCAGAAGATGGTAGCGCAGCGCTGCTCCCGCTCCAAATTGTGTTATCTGACTCGTAATCGTAGAACCGGTTTTAACAGTGTTAAAATATAAACGAATAAAAGGATCCACCTCCACCTTTTCGCTGAGCTTTAACGCAACCATCGGCTCTAAGATAAAAGTACTTTCAGAAGTTGGCGTCGGCCCCTTAATTACCTCACTATCAAGCAAAATCTCGGCCCCCAAGCCTGTCTGTTCCACCGACCACGCGGCCGCGGCCGCGGCAAACAAAACCGCAATTAAAAGGACAGTTCTTTTCATGGATTCCTCCAGAAACATTAAAGTATATTTTACAAAATGATATAACTCTTTTCACCAGCTGTAAAGCCGCAACAGGCCTTCCGGCCGGCTTTTAACGCGGCCGCGGGGCCCCTTGCCCTTTACAGCGTTTTTCCTGATTATATGTGTATGGAAGACCCTTTACCTGTCATGCGGCATTCTGCCGCAGCTGACACGTCACTGATGCTCCGATGATTATCTGGTACCTGCTTATTCTGGCCGCGCTGCTCCTTCTTTCGGGTTTCTTTTCGTCGGTGGAAACCGCCTTTACCGCGCTCACCCCCGGACAGCTGGGCCTTATGGAAGAAAATCAGGGGAAGCGGGGCCGGCTGGTCCGCCGGCTGAGTGAACGGCCGGATATTCTGCTGACAACGCTGCTTATTGGAAACAATCTGGCCAACCTTGGCGCATCAGCTTTTGCCACGACGTTAACCATACGTCTTTTCGGCGATGTCTACGTAGCAGCAGCCACAGGAATGCTGACCCTGCTGGTTCTGGTATTCTGCGAAGTAACGCCCAAGCAAATTGCCATGGCATCCAACGAAAATCTCTGTCTGCGCAGTGCGCCTCTGGTTCTTTTTCTCTCGTGGTTTTTCCGGCCTGTTATCTGGGCGGTTACTGCGGTCAGCAGTGCTTTAACCTACCTGGCGGTCGGCAAGGCCAAGAAGAAACTGACTCTGGAACATCTGCTGCATCATGTAAACGCCGCTGAAGGCGCGGGCGTTGTGGAATCTTACGAGAAAGACATGGTGCGCAATGTTTTCCGTATTAACGACACACCGGTGGAAGCCATTATGACGCACAGAACCGAACTGTTCTTTCTGCGTGAAAACATCAGCGTGCAGGATGCTGTTGATTCTTTTCTTGAGGCCGGATATGCCCGCGCCCCGGTTCTGAAAGACGAGACAGAACATGTTCTGGGCGTTATCAGCGTAATGGAACTGGCCGGGGCTCTGAGGAAATCGCCCCAGGCTCCGGTTAAACGATTCCTTTCCCCGCCCTATCTGGTACCGGGAACAATGAAGGCCAATGAACTGTTTTTCCGTTTGAAAAAGGAACCCATTCAGCTGGCCGTGGTACTGGATGAATACGGGGGACTGGACGGCATTGTTACCCGGGAAGACATTATGAAAGAAATTTTCGGGGAGCTGTACGACGAAAGGGAAGAAACCGGCGGAGAAGCTATCAGCCCGGAGAAGGGCGGCAGCTGGCTTATTCAGGGAGATGCAGATTTTTACGATGTCAGCGATATTCTGGGACTGAAACTGGAACATGACAGCCGAACCCATACCATTGGGGGATATCTGCTGGAAAAACTGGAAGAAATTCCCCAACAGGGTACAGTGATCGATTTACCGGAAGGACGCTACACAATTCTGGAAACCCGGCGCCAGCGGATTACTTCGCTGCGCTTTACTTACCGGGATAAACCCGAAAGCTGAATCCAGGCTCTCTTCAGCTTATTTCCACCCGGAAAGACTTATCAAGCTTCTCCTGCAGAACTTTCTCAATAAACCCCAAAGTGCCCATTGCCGCACTCGCACAGCCGGTGCAGGCCCCCTTATAGGAAACCGTCAGTACGGGTGTACTTCCATCCATCTGAAAATCTTCCACGTCCAGCCCTCCGCCGTCCCGAAGCAGGGCCGGACGGACTTCCGCGTCCAGAACCGCTTCAACAGCCTTGAACTGCCGGAAAGAGCTGAGATCGGCAAAAGGTTTCTCCAGCCCGTCAAAAGCCGCCGCGGAAGCCTCTTTTTCCATTTGAGATAGGGTTTCTGCCAGTATGTCTTCCAGATACCACTTGCGTTTTTCATGTCCTCCGGGCCGTATGCACGACTTGCAGAAAGCGCCCGCTTTTGTGTAGTCGGTAATCTGCTGAACGGTGGTAAGGTTATTTATTCTGATTACTTCCCGGACAGTGGAAAGACTAACCCGGGCACATTCACACACTATTTCCTCGTTTTCCAGAGAGGCGGCATCCACACCCTTATATGCGGCCGCGGCAGCTTTAATTACATCGTAAGCCATAACCGAGCAGTGCATTTTCTGCGGCGGAACAGCCGGTGTTTCGGGATTATCCCGCAGGGCTTTCTCCACATCCAGATTGGTTATGGCAACCGCTTCATCAACAGTTTTACCCATGCAAAGTTCGGCCATCATGTCGCTGGAAGCAATAGCCGTACCGCATCCGAAACTCTTGAAACGGGCCTTTACAATTCTGCCGTTCTCCTTGTCAACCGCCCAGTACAGCCGTACGGCATCACCGCAGGATTCCGCGCCGTGATCGGCTACTATCAGTCTGGCATTCATGGCGGCAGCTTCTTCTTCCGTTATGGTGCCCATAAAACGCGGCTGATCCATTCGTTGAGCAACCTTGGCAGAATAGTTCTCCCACAGAGCTCCGCCCAGTAAACTGTCTTTTCCCATATTACTGCTCCTGAATAATTCTTTAGTACGTACTGGAAATACTGCGCAGACGCTCTACAACTTCACGGACAACGTTAATGGTCTGGTCAATTTCCTCATCGGTGGTAAACCGGGACAGGCTGAAGCGGACGGCCGTATGGGTCAGGTCCGCGTCGGTTTTCATTGCCTGGAGAGTGGCATCCGCCTCCAGAGATTCAGACGAGCAGGCGCTGCCCGTACTGGCCGCAATGCCCCTCCGGTTCAAATCCCACAGGAAAGCCTCTCCTTCAATTCCCCGGAAACCGGCCAGAATGGTATTGGGAGTACGGTGTTCCCTCTCACCGATAACCACCGTATCGGGCAGGGCCAGAATGGCATCTTCCAGACGGTTGCGCAGGGCGGCAACCCTCACGGATTCTTCTTCCAGATATTTCACCGCCAGATCCATGGCCAGTCCCATTCCAACCAGAAACGCCACATTAACTGTTCCGGCCCGGCGGCCGCCCATCTGTTCACCGCCGTGAAGAAGCGGAGTCAGCTTTCTGCCGTCCCGTATAAACAGCCCCCCGGCTCCCTTGGGGCCGTGAAACTTGTGCGCGCTGAAAGTTAAAAAATCAGCCTGAACTTTCTGCACATCCACCGGAACCTTGCCGACCGCCTGAACCGCGTCCGTATGAAAAGGCACACCCCGTTCACGGCAGAAATCCGCCAGTTCATTCACCGGGTTAAGCAGACCTGTTTCATTGTTGGCCCACATTACACTGACCAAAGCAGTCTTGTCCGGATCAAAATTCTCCGCCAGCACGTCTGTGGTAATGCGTCCCGAGTCATCCGGAGCCAGACGGACAACCTCAACACCCTGTTCTTCCAGCCAGTCGAGCGTATGAGACACACTGGGATGTTCCAGCTGAGTACTGACAATACGGGTTTTCGGGCCGTTGAGAATGGAATCGGCCCAGATGCCCTTCAGAACGGTGTTGTTACCCTCAGTTGCACAGCCGTTCACAATAATATCATCGTTATCAGCGGCGCCTATGCCGCGGTAAAGACGGTCCAGGGCAATACCCATTTCCAGATGCGTTTCCGTACCGAACAGATGCAGGGAATTAGGATTTCCATACATCTGAAGCCAGTAAGGCTCCATAACCTGTTTTACGCGGGGATCGGCAATTGTAGTGGCGTTATTATCAAGATATATACGGTTCATTAAGTTTCTCCAGCCAGGAAAGAGTATAATAACTGAATACGCAAAGCTCTTTCAATAAGCCCCAATACCCCGATTATTGTTCCTTCCTGCCAACTCCTGAATGTGTAAGACGGTCAATAATAATGGCCAGAAAGACAATACTGATGCCGGCTTCAAAACCGCGTCCCACTTCTATACGGGTAATGGAAAGCAGAACTTCCATTCCAAGACCTTTCGCGCCTATCATGGAACCGATAACCACCATGGCCAGAGCCATCATTGTTGTCTGATTAATACCCACCATTATGGACGGTTTGGCCAGAGGAATCTGCACATCCCAGAGAACCTGACGCCGCCCGGCACCAAAGGCTTTGGCCGCTTCCACCGCCTCGGGATCCACCGTCCGGATACCGACATTCGTCAAACGGATAACGGGAGGAACCGCGTAAATAATGGTGGCAATAACTGCCGGAACACGGCCCAGCCCGAAAAACATGAGCGCGGGAATAAGATAGACAAAACTGGGCATTGTTTGCATGCTGTCCAGAAGCGGTTTGATAATTTTCTGAGCTCTGTCTTTCTGAGCCATCAAAATGCCGACAGGAATACCAATCAACAAAGAAAACAGAACAGAAGCAGAAACCAGGCTTAAGGTTTTCATGGCCAGTTCCCAGTACCCGAAAGTTCCAATGATAAACAGCATAAGACCCAGAATAATACCCGTCCGCAGACTGGCTGTGAGCTTCCATCCCAAAAGGAAAATAAAGGGTATAAAAACAAACCAGGGAATAATGGTAAATACAAATTCAAATCCCAGCATTACCTGAAGAATAACCCATCCAACCGCGTCAAAAAATCCATCCAGATTTTTCAGCAGCCAGTCCATTATAACATCAATCCAGTCCCGCAAAGGGATTCTGACAGCTTCAGGAAAATCAAACATTATCGTCTCCTCCTGCCGGGCTTATGGTTTCAAAAATATCATCTGTCTTAACAACACCCAGAAGACGGCCGGAATCCGAAACCACGGGAACCGGATACGGATTAGCCGTTACAATGCTGAACAGTTCTTCCAGAACGGTATCTTCTTTAACAGTGGGAACTTCACGGACCACTTTCGCCAAAAGCAGCTGAGACATATTCACCTTGTCTTCTTTCTGCTGCTCACAGTACTTCTGCAGTCTTTCCTTATTGGCAACACCAAGCAGCTTCTGCTCCCTGTCTACAACAAAAGCACCGGGCCGTTTTGCCTTCTTAAGAATGGTTAAAGCAGTCTGCGGTCCCTGCCAGGCGTAGAGCATGGTTTCCGGAGAAACCATAATACTTCCGGCAGTAACAACTTTGGCCGGAGAAGCATCCTGAACAAACTCGGCCACATATTCATCTGCAGGTGAAGTAACAATTTCTTCCGGAGTGCCAACCTGCGCCACCTCTCCGCCGTGCAGAATGGCAATTCTGTCCCCCAGTTTCAAAGCTTCACTCAGATCGTGGGTAACAAAGACAATGGTTTTCTGCATTTTTCCCTGAAGCTCCACAAATTCATCCTGCATCTGGCGGCGGATCAGGGGATCCAGTCCGCTGAAAGGTTCATCCATTAACAGAATATCCGGTTCGTTGGCCAAGGCCCGCGCCAGCCCCACTCTCTGCTGCATACCTCCGGAAAGATTGGAAGGGTAGTACTCTTCCCAGCCTTTCAGACCGACAGTCTCCAGCGCTTCCAGGGCTTTGGCCTTCTGCTCCTCTTTCGGCAATCCCCGGACTTTCAGCCCGTAAGCCGCGTTATCCAGAACCGTCAGATGAGGCAAAAGTCCGTAATGCTGAAAAACCATGCCGAAAGTTGATTTCCGGAACTGCAGAATTTCACTTTCCGACATACGGGTAAGATTTTTTCCCTTAACGGTAATGCTTCCTTTTGTCGGGTTCATCAGCCGTATCAGATTACGTATCAGTGTTGATTTACCGCTTCCGGAAAGGCCCATAATAATGAAAAACTCGCCCTTTTTAATGGACAGATTGATATCCCGCAGGGCAAGAATATTACCGGTTTTCTTTCGGATTTCATCTTTGGAAAGCCCGGCCATTTTCCCGGAAGTAATTTTACGGGCATCCCGTCCGAAAACTTTCCACAGATTTTGAACCCGGATAATTTCTCCGGAGTCTTCATCCGCTGAAGTCTCCGGTTTTACTGAATCGTTATCTTCACTCATAGAAGGATCCTGTATAATCGTCAAAGCTCGGCCAGGGCGCTTTTTACCCGGGAAGCCACTTCTTCCGAAACCCAGGGAGTCCAGATTTCAGAATGCTCTTTGAGAAACCACTCCGCTGTTTTCTGAGTATCCCACTGCATTTCTTCCATTTTGGCCAGAAATTCGTTGTTCTGCTCTACAGTAGTGGAATATTTCTTCAGAAGTTCAACAACATCCGGCGCCTTTTCCGGCATATTCTTATTCACAAGAATATTAACATCGGCGGCTTCAAACTCGGAACCTTTCAGACGTACCATGTCCAGACGTCCCATAACAGCCGTAGGAGCCCAGTAATACCCAACCCAGGGTTCACCTTTTTGATAAGCACCCACCATGGATGCCGCCAGAGCAGCGGAAGAACCGGGAATGGACTGATTATAGGTTTCCCCCAAACCGTACTGACTGAACATATCTTCTGATATTTCCGTACAGGCCCATCCGGTAATTCCCATGTAGATCAACCCCTTGGAACGGTCTTCAGGATCTTTAAACAGTTCCCAGTATTTCGGTAAATCTTCCAATCCTTTCAGATCGGGCGCCAGGGCATCCGGGCCTTCCACCAGATAGCGGGGAACCCACCAGCCCTGGGGAGCGTCGGGAAGATTTTTTCCCAAATCAATAAGATCACCTGAAGCCATACCCTTATCGTAAGCCTCACGGAAGTTGGAATGCCAGGATTCCATATCAATATCGATATCTCCATTCATAACACCGTTCAGGGTTACAAGTGTATCGCCGGGGGTATAATCAGCTTTATAACCGCCAAAACCGTTCTCGGCAATAAACGCAACAATCCGGTTATGCACCTGTACACTGGTCCAGGTTAAATCAGCAAACACCAATGTCTGCACTTCTTCTTTCTTTACCTTCGTTTCTCCGCCGCATGCGCCTAAAAACAAAGCAGCACAGACAGCAACACACACAAATGCACGTTTCATAACGCCTCCTTTGGAATCATAATCTTTCTATTTAATTAGTACTCTATATATTCCAGACTGCTTCGTCAAGACCTTTGGCCCTGTTTAGGCGACTTAAGACGCCTCAAATGTAACCATGCTATCCAGATGCGGCAATAAATATTTTTCGCGCACTAAATTTATATACACGTTCCCCGGTTTAAGACTACAAAGCATTAACTATCCCGTTGATTTTTAAGCGGCTTGCTGAAATAATCGAAATGAATAGAAATGGACGCAAATATTGAACAGGTAGTGATTGCACTCAGACAGATAAACAGGGCTGCGGAACTGCACTCCAAAAAACTCACACGCCATTACGGCCTTACCGGGCCGCAGCTTCTGGTGTTGAATGAACTGAAAAACTGCAGCCATCTTTCAATCAGCCAGGTTGCCAAGAATATCAGTCTAAGCCAGGCTACGGTAACCACAATACTGGACCGGCTCCAGAATCTTGGTTTTGTCCAGCGCGTCCGCAACACAACCGATAAGAGAAAAGTAAATATTGTACTCTCCGGGAAAGCTCTGGATGTTATGGCCCAGAATCCCTCACCGCTCCAGGAAGACTTTGTGGAACAGTTCTCCGCACTGGAAAGATGGGAGCAGAACCTGCTGGTATCTTCTCTCCAGCGTATTGCCCACATGATGCGGGCAGAAAAACTGGAACCGCCCGAAACTTCCCTGTAAAAGAACTTATTTCAAATACCGCGCCCCCCTGCACGAGCGGCACGGCAGCGCCTTTACTACCGCGCCGCGTTTTCAAAAATGCAAAAACCTCGCACCCCAGCGCGGACGGCACAGCCCTGAAAAAGCCCGGCATGCATACAGCCCGCACTTGACAAAAGGTAACACAAAGTATTACCTTCGGCAGCAACGCAGATTCAGGAGGAATAACATGAGCGCGGGACGTCCAAAAGCGGAAATAATAACCTTCAAAGTGGATGAAGCTCTGGCACAGGCACTGGCCAGTGTGGAAAACAGATCCGACTTCATTCGAAGCGCCGTTCTTTCGGCACTGGGGAATGTCTGTCCGCTCTGCAACGGCACCGGCACTCTCTCTGCTTCACAGCGCCGGCACTGGGAGCACTTTGCCCTGCACCACCGCATGCGTACCTGCAGCAACTGTCAGGAATCCTATCTGGTCTGCGAACATGAATCTGCAACATGAACAGACAAAAGGATAAAATATGAAACGTGTATTCATAACAGCGGCTCTACTCACACTTCTCTCCGCGGCCCTGCTGACGGCAGCCGGAAACCGGGAAGCCCCCTCCCCGGAAACCCGGAACACTCTGGAAGGCCTGGCAGGCCGGCCCCTGCGGGCGGCGGCCACCACTACCATAGTGGGCGATGTTGTGCGCAGCATTGCCGGAGATTCGGTGGAACTTACGGTTCTGCTGAAACCGGGTCAGAATCCGCATTCGTACGAACCTTCCCCAAAAGACATAGCCGCTCTGGAAAACGCAGACATTGTTTTTCTCAACGGCGCCGGGCTGGAGGAAGGCCTGCAGCCTGTACTGGAAGGCCTGAAGAATCCGGTACTGGTTTCTTTTTCTGAAGGACTGGAAGATGAAGGGGCGGCCCAAAATGGAGCGCATCATCACGAACATCATGGGGCGCCGTCCAAAAATCACAAGCACCACGAGGAAGGCCATCACGAGGAAGGCCGCCACGCAGAAGGCTCACACGAATCCGGCGGCCATCACACAGAGCACCACGGCCACCACGGCGATCCGCATTTCTGGTTCTCGCCCCTCAACGTTATTCACTGGAGCCGCAGCATAGCCCATGCCCTGGAAACAGCCGATCCGGATAACGCCGGCAAGTACCGCGCGGCCGCAGAGGACTATATCCGGCAGCTGGAAAACCTGGACAGGGAAATACGCCAAATGGTATCGGCCGTTCCGCAGGAAAACCGAAAGCTGGTTACCGGACACGCAGCCCTGGGACATTTTGCCCGCGACTACGGTTTTGAAATGCACGGCAGTATTCTTGCCGGCTTTTCCGACCAGAGCGAAGCCTCGGCCCGGGAAACCGCGGCCCTGGTGGAACAGCTGAAAAAAGAAAACATCAAAGCCCTTTTTGT
>PDWI01002553.1_pt1 | contig 27119 bp, 28 predicted proteins | sample 1430891 | NCBI WGS metagenome assembly PDWI01 (sample SAMN01162508, study PRJNA174530) | Oral metagenome, whole genome shotgun sequencing project. | biome: Marine environment; feature: Marine mammal; material: Swab sample of the gingival sulcus; isolation source: swab sample of gingival sulcus... | reverse complement strand
TCTTGCATTACGTGCTGCTTCTCTTGCTTTAGCTGCTTTGATACATTTATCAATTATGATTTTAGCATCTTTCGGATTTTCTTCCAAAAACTGTGACAGGACTTCAGCAGTTATACTATCGGCAACCGATCTAACTTCCGAATTACCTAATTTTGTTTTGGTTTGTCCTTCAAATTGCGGGTCCTCAATTTTAACTGAGATAATTGCTGTTAGACCTTCTCTAATATCATCACCTTGTAAATTGGCATCTTTTTCTTTTAATAAATTATTTTTACGAGCATAGTCATTGACAGTACGAGTGAGCGCTGCTCTAAAACCACTTAGATGAGTGCCACCTTCAGCAGTATTTATATTATTAGCAAATGAAAAAACATTATCCTGATAACCATCAGTATATTGCATCGCCATTTCAAAAACCATACTGTCTTTTTCAACTTCGCCATAAACTATATTTTCGTGTATCACATTACGATTACGATTTAAGTAAGTGATAAATTCTTTGATACCACCCTCGTAATGAAAAACTTCATGTTTCTGTTCATCAGCTCTATCGTCGATCAATTCAATCCGCAAACCTTTATTTAAAAACGCTTGCTCCTTTAGTCGATTTTGCAAAGTGCCATAATCAAATTCAACGACATCAAAAATCTCTGGATCAGGTTCAAAATAAGTTGTTGAGCCTGTACTTTCAGCATCGCCAATTACAGTTAGGTCAGTTAATTTTTTACCACGACTAAATGAAATAGATTGTAATTTGCCTCCGCGTTTAATATCAATAATCATCTTTTTAGATAATGCGTTAACAACTGATGCACCAACACCATGTAAACCACCTGAAACTTTATAACTGCCACCACCAAATTTACCACCTGCATGGAGTACCGTATGTATTACTTCAACACCAGGTAAACCAAGTTTTGGGTGTAAATCAATTGGCATTCCACGTGCATCATCTTCCACACGGCAACCACCTTCGTTGGTCAAGGTTACAATTATTTTTTTACAAAAACCAGCAATAGCCTCATCAATACTATTGTCTACGATTTCATAAACCAGATGATGAAGTCCTTTTTCACTTGTAGAACCAATATACATTCCTGGTCTTTTACGTACAGCTTCCAAGCCCTCTAAAACTTGGATTTTATCAGCTGTATAATTATTTTTCGTTAAGTTTTCAGACATTTACATATCCTCCTGCAGTTTACTGCTTATTTTTATAAAAATATATTTTTATAAGTATATTCTTTTTCTTTAAAATCTTTTATATCAGTAGTGGTCATAATACTTTGATTATCTTTTATAATATCAATCAAAATATTTCGTCTAATATTGTCTAATTCGCTACTGACATCATCAAGTAAAAGTATTGGTTTTTCACCAATTATCTTCTCCATAACATTAAGTTGTGAAAGTTTGATACTTAAAGCCGAAGTCCGTTTTTGACCTTGTGAGCCAAATACTTTAACAGGCATCTCGTTAACCAAAACTTCAAAATCATCTTTATGGATACCACGAGTAGTATAACCATAATGTAAATCATTATTAAAACTTTTTTCTAGTATCTTTTTATATTCATTTTTAAAATTATTAGCTAGACCAATATTCGCTTTATAAAAAATCTCTAATTTTTCATTGTTGCTACTGATTTTTTGATGATAATTAGCCGAAACATCGCATATAGCTTGAATGAAACTTTCTCTTTTCAAAGCAACGTTATAGCCATACTCAATAAGTCCCTCATTCCAAATCTTAACCAGCTCTTTATCTTTACCAGTCTTATTATAAAGTTTTATTTGATTATTACGTTGTGCAAGAACCTTGCCATAATTAATCAAATCTTTGTAATAAGAAGAATAAATCTGCGAAATTTCTCGATCAAGAAATCTTCTCCGCTCAAGTGGCGAACCAGTGATTATTTTTAAATCTTCTGGGGCAAAAAATACAATATTGAGCTTACCAATTAGTTCAGACATATTAGAAATACTAACTTTATTTATTTTAATTTGTTTTTTACCATTTGCTAAAAATGCTATCTCAATACTTTGCTGTCTTTTATTTTTTTCAAATAAAATTATACAACGCAATAAATCTGAATTATAATTTATCATTTCTTTATCTTTAGCAGTTTTAAAAGATTTTGCAAAAGCACTAAAATAAATAGCCTCTAAAATATTGGTTTTGCCTACACCATTTTTGCCACTTATAATATTTAATTTATTTTCAAAACTAACAGTTTTGTCTTTATGATTTCTGAAATTAACTAATCTAATTTCTGCTATATACATTTTTAATAATCATCTCGCAACTTCATTGGTAAAACTAAATATAAATATCCTTCAATTTCGTCAACTTTCATAACACAAGGACGAATATTAGTATTAAATTCAAGAATTACGTCCTCTGTATCAAGTACTTTTAATGCATCAATCCAATATTTCGGAACGAAAGCGATAGTTAAATTGACACCCTCTAATTTTATAGGGATACTTTCAAAAAAGTTACCCATTTGAGAATTTATAGTTAGTTCTAATCTATTATCAATTATCGCGAATCGTACCGAATGGTCTTCACTGCTATTAACCAGTAAATTTGCACGCTCTAAAGCAGCTAAAAACATTCTACGATTGATGCTAACTTTGGTTGCATATTCGGTAGGTAGTATTTGATTATATCTCATATAAGTACCGTCAATTACATTTGTAGTAAATTTAATATTATTTACTACAAAATCAATGTTTTTATCGCCAATATTCATAACAACATTGGTATTATCACCACAAGATGACACGATTTTATTTAATTCTTGCATAGATTTTAACGGGATAATATATTCACCTTCAATTTCCGTTGCAATATTGATTTTTTTAAGCGAAATTCTAAATAAATCAAGACAAACAAATGAAATTTCATTGTTGGCAATTTCGATAAAAAGTGAGTTTAGTGTAATATTAGCCTCATCATTACTAGCTGCAAAAAGTGTCATATTCAAAATATCTTTAAGAACTACCGAAGGAAATTCGATAGTTTGATTAACTGCAACTTTTGGTAAAAAAGGATAATCTCGGTAATCTTCTGCTAACAAATTGATATTAGAAGAAAGTGCTTTTATTGAAATTTTATTATCTTTACTTTCAATGAAGACGTCAGTATCAGGTAATTTTTTTATAAAATCAGTAAATATAAAAGCTTCTACTAGTGTTTCACCTGGTTCTTCAATTTGAGCGTCTAATAAAATCTCCATACCAATTTTTAAATTATGAGCAATTAATAAAATTTTATCCTCTTTAGTACTAATAAAAATATTATTTAAAATTTCTTTAGTTGTACGACTAGCCACGCAACGTTGTAGCATGGATAATGCGTTAGCTAGTTCTTTTTGGTTGACTGCGAATTTCATGCGATGTCCTTTCTCTTTTATTATATATATATTACTTAGTAATAGTAGTAGGGGCTGTTGATATGTTTAAAACCTAATGAAACCCTTAAAATTAAAAGATTTCACTAGTTTTAAAACCTGTTGATAACTGTTGATTTAAAATACCACTTATCCACAACTACTTTTCGCCTTTAATTTCATCGACAAGTTTATCGATGAGACGTTTTTTATTTAAATTCTTTTTAATTTCACTATCAATTTTGTTGCAAGCACTGATAACAGTAGAGTGATCACGATTACCAAGTTTAGCACCAATTTCAGCATATGGTGAACCTAAAACTTCGCGACATAGGTACATAGCAATCTGTCTTGGTTCAGCAATGTTTTTCTTGCGTGATTTTGAGTCGATTTCATTGATTGAAATTGAGAAGTGCCTACATATTATTTTCTTTATTAAATCAATATCGATGTATTTTACATCTGGTTTATTAATGATGTCTTTCAGCGATTCTTTGACCATTTCCAAGTTAATTTCCATAGATGTTAATTTAGAGTATGCCTTGATTTTTTTTATCGCACCTTCATATTCTCTAATATTAGATTGAATATTAGTAGCCATGAAAATTAAAATATCGTTTGAAAGGTTTAAATCATCAGCTTCTGATTTTTTCTTTAAAATAGCAACCCTTGTTTCGAAATCTGGAATTTGAATATCACAGATTAGACCAGAGTTAAATCTACTAGCGATTCTTTCTTCTAATTTTGCAATTTCAGATGGTTGTCGGTCACTCGCAATAACAATTTGTTTGTTACCTTGATACAAATGGTTAAAAGTATGAAAAAATTCTTCTTGAGTGGTGTCTTTTCCAGCAATAAACTGAATATCATCAATAATCAAAATATCTGATTCACGGTATTTATCTCTAAATTCGGGCATTTTATTATTTTGAAGACTGTTGATAAGTTCGTTGGTAAAAGTTTCCGAAGTAACATAAGTAACAACACTACTTTCATTTACTCTAGTAATTTCATTTGCAATTGCTTGGATTAAGTGTGTTTTACCTGTTCCAACTGGACCGTATAAAAAAAGCGGATTGTACTCTTCACCAGGTTTTTGCGAAACAGCTTTAGCAGCAGCTGTTGCAATGTTGTTGTTGCTACCAACTACAAATTTTTCAAAAGTATACTCTGGGTTGAGTGAACTTTGTTTTTTGATGATTGACTTAGCTTTTGGTGCTTCTACTTCTTTTTGTACTCTGCTTGATTTGATAAAAGAACGAATTTTTTCGTAATCTAAATCATCATTTTCTTCTTTGATGAAAAATTTATACTCTGGTCCAAGAACTTTACTTATTGCTTCGTTTAAAGTATCTCTATTATTTGTCTCTATATTATTCTTTACAAACACATGTGCCTCGATGATAAACACGTTATCAACAAAATCAATAACAGTTAATTTATCAAAGTAAGTGTTGAAAATTAGAGGACTAACTCTATCCCTTATATATTTAATAACTTTTTTCCACTCTAATTCATAATTATTTGTCAACATTAACCTCCAAACGCAAAATCCATTAAAACAGGTTTGATAATATTAAGCAAATACTAACAAACACTTCATTAAATTGTACCAAAAAATACACAAAAATTCAATATTTTGGCAAAATTAAAATATTAAAAATAATAACAAAATTATAACAACAAGATATAGAATAAAACGTTAATAAAATCATAGATATAGTTTTTTGTCATAAATTGTTGATAACTTTTGGGATTTAGATTGTAAAAAAACATTTAATTTTGTAAAATTTAAAATAATTATAGAAAAATTTTGTAAAAAAGGTTACAATAAAACAGAGGTGAAAATATGGGTAAAATAATTTCGATTTTTAATCAAAAAGGTGGTGTTGGAAAAACAACTACCAATATTAATTTGAGTGCCGCTCTTGGTGCACTTGGAAAAAAAGTTCTTATAATTGATTGTGATCCACAGGGCAACACTACAAGTGGCGTTGGTATAAACAAAACCATCGTAGTTTTTAGTTTATATGATTTACTTATACAAGATATTAGAGCTTCTGAGGCAATAATTAGTACAGATTATAAAAATCTGGATATTATACCATCAAATGTTCAGCTTTCAGGGGCTGAGATTGAAATGGTAAATATGGATAATAGAGAATATCGTTTAAAAAATATTATAAAAGATGTCAAAGATAAATATGATTATATTTTCTTAGATTGTCCACCATCACTTGGTTTGATAACTATTAATGCACTTTCGGCATCAGATAGTATAATTATCCCTATTCAATGTGAGTATCTTGCACTAGAAGGGGTAAGCCAATTGGTAAACACATATAAGTTAATTAGAAAAAGTTTAAATAAAAATCTAATTATTGAAGGTGTTCTTATCACAATGTATGATAAGAGAAATAATTTAAACAAGCAAGTTTTAGATGAAATTCAGAAATATTTTAGAGGTAAGGTATTTGATACTGTGATACCAAGGAATGTGCGACTTGCTGAAGCGCCAAGTTATGGTATGCCAATAATTTATTTTGATATTAGTTCAAGTGGTGGTAAAAGTTATAGAGCATTAGCAAAGGAGTTTATCGAGAGTGACGAAAAAAGATAAAGCACATCTAGGTAAAGGGTTAGGTGCTCTTTTAGGTGAAACAGAATTTTTTGAAGATTTTGAACAGATAGAAGAAACAGATATTAAATATATTGATATTAATTCAATAAAACCAAACAAACTTCAGCCAAGAAAGAAATTTGACAAGGAAGAATTAAACGCACTTAAAGTAAGTATCGAAAGAAATGGTGTTATTCAGCCAATTATTTTGCGACGTTTGAAAATGGGTTATGAGATAATTGCTGGTGAACGAAGATATAGAGCATCGATGCTTGCTGGTTTAAAAGAGATGCCAGCTATTATCATGGATGTTGATGATGCTAAAAGGTATGAAATTTCGCTTATTGAAAACATGCAACGTATAAACCTTAACCCGATAGAAGAAGCGTTGGCTTATAGTTCACTGCTTGATACTTACGATATTACACAGGCGGAAGTGTCGGAGATGGTTGGAAAGAGCCGTACTTATATTACAAATACAATTAGGGTTTATAATAATTGTACCGAAAAAGTTAAGGATTATCTTGTCGAAGAAAAAATTTCAGCTGGTCATGCTAAGATACTAGCTGGTATTGATAAAGAAATACAAGAAAAATTAGCTGAAAAAATTATTGAAAATAATTTAAGTGTACGTGAATTAGAAGATTTAATCAAGCATGAAAATAAAGCCAAGAAAACCAAAAAAGTAGAAAGCAAGAAAAAGTTTGAAAATGAATTTTATGAAATAGAAGAAAAATTAACAGATAAACTTGGCACAAAGGTTAAACTATCTAAAAAAAGTATTAGTATAGAGTATTACTCTAACGAAGACTTAGAAAGAATTATGAAAATACTAATGTAATAAAAATTAAGAAAGGTATAACGCTGTTTTGGCTTTTTACCTTTCTTTTAGTTTATAAAAAGAGGTTAAAAAGATGGAAATATTAATGGTACTAGGCGGTATATTGCTTGCGATTTTTATAATTATTGGTCTTGATATGCGTCTGAAAGTTGTTAACTATGATTTTGCGAGCGATGTTGATTTTAAAATTGCTCATATTACTGATTTGCATGGTTGCTACTATGGTAAAGGAATGAAAACGCTTACTGAAGTGATAGATAGAGAAAAACCAGATGTTATAGTTTATACAGGTGATATATTTGATGACCACGTTCCTTATAAAAATAGTATAATATTTATTGAAAATACCAATACTTATCCGTCATATTATGTAAATGGTAATCATGAATATTATTCGAAAGATTTAGATAATATTAGGGCGATACTAAGAAAAAACAATGTCCATATTTTAGATGATAAAACAGAAATTTTTACAAAAGATGGCAAAAAAATCAATATTTCAGGCATAGAAGATCCCAAAAGTAAAAAAATACTCAAAAATCAACTGGATAGTTTGCAAATTGAGGAAACTTCATACAACATTCTACTTGCACATCGCCCAGAAAATATTAAACAGTATCTTAAGTATAATTTTGATTTGATATTAGTTGGTCATGCACATGGTGGTCAGTTTAGGATACCTAAAATTATGAATGGTTTTATAGCTCCTAATCAAGGTTTATTTCCTAAATATGCTGGTGGCTTATATGAGTTTGGAAAAACAAAATTTGTGGTTAGTCGTGGTCTAGCAAGGGAATCAACGTGGATAGCACCGAGATTTTACAATAGACCTGAACTTGTATTTATAAATTTATATAAAAAGTAGGGGAGTTTTATGAGAAAAATTAATAAAACATTGCTCATTGTTGTAATATTTGTGACCATGGTTATAATAGCAATGTCTGAAAATGGCAAAGGTGTGTTAGTACCAACTTTTAAAACTGTATTTAGGATAAATGATGGCAGTATTGGTTTTTTACTGCTTTTAGTATCTTTTTCATATATGCTAGGTACATATATGGCGAGTCATTTGATAAATTTAATTACCAGGAAAAAAACTTGGCTACTGGGCGCCTTACTTTTAGGGGCAGGTAATGTTATACTAATGTTTACAAATGGTTTATTTTTGTTTTATATAAGTTTTGTTTTTAGTAATATCGGGATGAGTTTAATGGCTTTTTGTGTAAATACGCTTATTCCAAAACTGAAAGTAAAGCATACAGCAGTAATTATGAATTTAGTTCACTTCTCTTATGGAGTGGGGGCAATGGTTACTCATAAAGGAACAGGGCTTTTATTAAAAAATAATTTTACTTATAAGAAAATATATATGGTTCTTTTTGGAATGGTTATTATATTACTTGCAATTACTGCGTTAGCGAAGTTTAGTCCAGAAAAAGTTGAAATTAAAAAGATTGACACTAAGTTGACAAGTTCAGATAAAAAGTTGATAGCTTTGTTATCACTTGCGTTAGGCTTATATATATCAACAGAAGTCCAAACAGGTAATTGGCTAGTAGACTATATTAAGAGCAGTTTTAGTTATAGTGAAAATAAAGCTAGTAATTATACATCCCTTTTCTTTTTGTTTTTTACTTCGGGGCGACTTTTTGGTGGCGTGGTATCGCAAAAAATTGGTTATCTTAAAAGTGTTATATACTCGCTTTCGATTGCCTTTACAACATATACTCTTGGCTTAATATTTTTAGAGAAAGGTCTGTTGTTATTGTCAATATCGGGGATATTCTTTTCAATTGCCTTCCCGATAATAGTGCTTTCGATTAATGATTATTTTAGTAAGAACTTAAATAGGGTAAGCGGAATAATTATGACCGTAGCATCGGCTATAAACATGCTAATGGGCTTTGTTATAGGGCAGGTGGCAAAAACTATCGGTATTAACCTAACGATGTATCTAGTGCCTGTTATGCTGTTTTTAACGATAGTGTTGTTGATTTATATCAAAAGAAATGGAAAAAAATTAGCAAAACAAAATTAATATTAGTTTCTCAAATTTTCCATCGTAAATCATCAACCAAAGCTTTGATATAACAAGCTTGTGAATTAAACCAATATAGCAATTGACTTTTTATGGCACTTATGCATGAATATCCATTTTTTACGGCATCTAAAAATAATTACAACAAAGAAGTAATAGCAGTTTCATAATCCATTCGAATTTAAAAAACTATATAAATTCTGCTTATGAAAAACAATAAAAATAAAAACTTAAAAATTTCATGAGAAGATATGTCATAACTTTTACGTATCCCAGCCTGCCTTAACACGTTTGCGAACCAAAAGTTCTTAAAAGTTGTTAAAAATTCACTTTTACTCTGTTCAAACATGTCATTTTCGTGTATCATATATGTACGTACCTTCTTATTGCAAGTGTTTGATCATACTTACATTTTGGTATGACGTGTTTATATCTGCAGAAACATTAGCTGATAGAGTTGCAGAAAAAATCGCTAATGGAGAATCTATGATTCTTAACGACTAAATATGAGGTTTAATATGAAAAAACAAAGTAAAATCATCATTGTTTTATCTATAATCATACTTATTATAGGTTTTCTTATTAGTAATAGTAAGTCTGATTTAAAAGATGCAACTTTTGTAAATTTAGCTCCATCTGTATCAATAGATAGTATAAAATATAACATCTCTGATATCGAAATTTCCAATGATGAATTAGGTAATGTTATTGCTAAGGTAACAAAAAAATCCGAAATTGTATCATATTTAGATTCAGAAAACCCATATAAAAATGTAGATTATATAAAAAATGTACTAAACGAAGATTCTAGTGAACTGGTTGCAGTAAGAATAAACGGACTTTATTACTTAGCAAAGCGAGTTGAGTGATAAAAAAGTATAAGAGATGAACCGACTTCCAAAAGTTAGACATAAAAAGTCTAAGGATTTGGAGGTCGTTTTTTATAAGGCTGATTAACATTCCATCAAATGATGGCAATATTTATTATCTTTCTTATTTATCTAATACTAATCTTTATTTAAAATGACCATTAAATATTGCCAAATAATTTTTTGCAAGCACCGCTACTCGGCACTCCAGCTAACTGCTCCGCAGTGGATCTTGCGTGCCTGCGAACCCGCTTAAGAGTGCTTTCAAAAATTCATTTGGCTAACATTGATTACAACAGTATCTTTAAAATACAGAGCATATTAATTTATAATTAGTATAAACTGCCGAAATTATATAGACTACCATAAAAAAGTTATCTAATCCGAGTTATAGATAGTATATAGAGTTATTGCTAAAAAAGAAATTCTAATGGAACCCCAATATCGGACGAAATAATAATCGGTAAAGAAGTGTTCGGAGAAAAGGGAAAAATTAACTAATTAAATTTATAATAAAACTCCCGATTTTTAAGGTAGACTATATTAAATCGGGAGTTTAGGTGTTAAATAAAAATTGAGTTAAAAATTGTTAACCATAGTTTTGTTTTATTTTCGCAGTCTAGTCCTTGTCAAACCATAACCACCATGGTAAGGTTTTGTCTCATGGACGGTAATAACAGCATTTTCAGTGACTGATTTAGTAGCATTTATAACTTTTTGAATAGATTTACGTGCAACAATAGTGTAGATAACATTGCGTTTAAATTCGTGACCTTCACCTTGCACTGTTGTGCAAGCAAAACCAGCATCATATAGTGCTTGTCGGACTGGCATGCCATTATCTTCTCGTACTATAATTTGAATTTGTGCTGTACCAATACTTAACCATTGTTCTAATAGTGAACCAACGTAGTTACCAGCGATAAAGCCAAAGGCATAAACGACTGCTTTGATTGGTTCATCAAGCAAATTATCCAGAACATTTGCTGCGATAATTAACCAAATGGAAACTTCAAAAAATGCAACCAGTGAACCAATTTTCTTTTCACCTTTGGAAATAAAAACTATACGCAGTGCCATCATTGAAACTTCAATGATTTTGCCGAAAAATATTGCTAAATATAATAGTATAGTATGAAAAGATACACTAAAAGTAAATGTAAAAAAAGAGAAGATAAAAATTTGATTAAGTGATGTCCAAAACATAGTGTGTACTCCTTTTTAAGTAGTTATTTATCAAAAATAAATTGTTAGCAAAATTATCCACAAGTTAATGTGCTGCTGTGAATAATTGTTAATTTATATACTAATCTTATAATAGTCCTTTTTTTATAATAAATCAAGTAAAATTTTAAAAAAATGAAACATTTTTTATAAAAAGGAGATATGTTTATTTTATTAAATAAAAAAACAGCTAGCTTGTGAAACTAACTGTTTTTTTAAAGTTATCTATGTTTTAGAAACAAACTAAAGCATGTCCTTCTAGTTCAGTATTAATCATGTTTTTTACTTTATCCATAGTTAATGCTCTAATAAGTGCTTGGATTTCTTCGCTGTCTTTATTGTCTTCACGAGCAACAAGTGAAATAGCGAATTTGTCATCTGTATCTTCGATTAGTAAACCGTTTTTCATTGGAGTTAAGCCAATTTTAGAAATGTAAGCAGGATAGTTGAACACTAAGTCTTTTTCGTTGTATGCTTCGTTAAGATTTAGTAAGCTAACGCCCATGATGTTTAATTTCATAGGATTGTCTTTAATATCTTCGATTTTTACACTATAACTTTCTGGGTCTTTTAAAGTTATTAGATTGTTAGCAGCTAAGATACGTAATGCTCTAGTCATGTTAGTTGGGTCACTTGGTACAGCAACTGTTGCATTGTCTTTGATGTCTTTTACTGATTTAATATCTTTACCATAAAAAGCAACTATTGCATTGTAGATAGGTTGTACAGCTACTAAGTTAGCTTTGTTTTTGTCATTGTACATTTGCATAAAAAGTTCGTGTTGGAAAAAGTTAGCATCAACTTCTTTGTTAGCAAGGGCAACATTGGCTTGAACGTTATCAGAAACTTTAACAATTTCTAATTTGTAACCAATTGATTCAAGGTCTTCTTTGATTAATTCTAAAATATCAATCATTGGTGAAACGTGTGATGCAACTTTGATAGTTTTTAACTCTTTATTTTCGTTATCATTTTCGGCATTTTTCTTATCAGTTTCTTCGTTTTCTTTACTTTCTTTATTTTCAGCGTTATCTTTGTTTGTTTCTTCTTTTTTGTTTTGCTCAACATTTTTGTTATCAGCAGGTTTAGAGTCATTTTGCTCTTTCGAAGTGTTGTCACCACAAGCGGCAAAAGTAAAAGCAAGCACTAATGCTAGTAAAATTATTTTAATATTCTTCATATTAATCTCCTTATTTGAATTTTTTGGCTATAAAATAACCAATACTTTGTACAATGAATACATAAATCATAAATACAATAACCATTACATATAATAACGGATATTCATATTCTTGATAACCGTAGCGAAAAGCATATTCGCCAAGACCGCCAGCACCAATAACTCCCATAACCGTTGAGTAGGACAGGACGCTGATGAAAACTGAAGTAAATGATAGTATTAAATCACTTTTGATATATTCAAATAAAAAATAACGAATAATTTGAAATTTTTCAGCTCCCATGCTAATTGCCCTTAGTATAATCTTTTCTGGTATCGAGAGTAGTGCTTGTTCAACAAATCTCGAATAGATACTGACACCTACAAGGGTAAGTGGAAAAATTGCTGGCGTGTTACCAAATGATGTTTTAAAAATCAACCTGGTTAGTGGAATCAGTAGAAATATAAATATCATAAAAGGGATACTGCGTAGAGCGTTTAAAAATATACTAAGAACTTGGTAAAAAAAGCTATTTTTTAGTAAAAAGTCTTTTTTAAAAGCATAAAGTAATGTCCCTAGAATTAACGAAATGATAAATGTAAAAAACATTGCTGTAAAAACCATGTAGTTTGTTTCTAAGAATGCCTTTAAAATACCATGTTTATGTTTTATAAACGCATCAATCATTTTTTAAATAACCCTTTACATATTCATAATACTCTTTTTCTTCACTGATTAGATTGGATTTAGTAGGAATAATAGTGTGGTTGATTGTACCATTTTGCAGTATAAGAACTTTGTCGCATAAATTTTTGATAAGCGATAAATTATGCGAAATAACAAGCATAGCGACACCCTGCAAATTTTTTATTTTGAGTAGAAGTTTAAAAATTTCTTCTTCGCTATTTTTATCAAGTGCAGAACTTATCTCATCGCACAGCAAAACTTTTGGTTTTTGGAGTAGTGCCATTGCAATAGCGACTTTTTGTTTTTGACCGCCACTAAGATTTCTACATTTACTATGTTTATGTGAATATAAGCCCATAAAGTTAAGCATATCATCAATTTCAGTATGCTTTATTGGGACTTTGTTAAGTTTATAAATTAATGATAAGTGGTAGAAAACCGTTTTATTTTCCAGTAAGTTTGCCTCTTGGAAAATATAAGCAATATTTTTCCGCATGTCTTTCATTTCTTTTTCGTTAAGTTGTGTGATGTCTTTGTTTTGGTAAAAAATCTTGCCGTTATCAATTTTAACAAGTGAGGCAATGATTTTTAATAAGGTACTTTTTCCAGTACCGTTTTGACCAACTATACCAATAATATCACCACTATTTATTTCGAAAGAAATTTTTTCTAATTTGAAATTAGATTTTGGATAAGATTTTGCTATATTTTCAAGTTTTACTATCATAAAATCACCATTTTACTAATATTATCCATAAAAGTGTATAAACCTTTTGCTTAACGATATGAATAACTGTAGTTTTATTCCTTAACGTGCTAAGGATAACACAAAAAGCCTGCAAAAACAAGCAAAGATAATTTATCTACAAACTTTGGGGTCAGCTTAGCAATATTATATATAAATGTTATATAAATCGAAAATGCTATCTTTTTCTAGTTCCAAAGATACCACGAATAATTTGTCTGCCAACTTCACGTCCCACTGTCGACATCATATTTTTAGCAAATTTGTCTAAGGCACTATCTTTACGTCCTTTTTTACTTCCACTAAATAAACCACTTATAAAGCTTTTGTCAACGTCTTGGTCTTTTTTAGAAGATTTTTTGCTAGGTTTATCTTTAGTTTGGCTGTTTTCTTCTTCCTCTTCATTTTCTTTTTCTTTTTCTTTTTCAAGGAGTGCCTCATAGGCTGAGAAACTATCAGTTTCTTCGCTGTATTTAGCGTATAGCTTAGAGTTATTTACTGTGTACATTACTTCTGTTAAGTCAACTACCGACATCAAACTTTTAGGTGGACAAATTAAAACTTTGTCAGCGATGGTCGGGATACCTTTTTCGGCTAAAGTTGAAATCACAGCTTCTCCTACACCTAAATTAACAATAACATCTTCTAGCTTAGTATCATCATCAATTCTAAAGGTTTGTGCGATTGCTTTTACGTCTTTTAACTCATTGGGTGAAAAAGCACGCAAGCCATGTTGAATTTTTGTGCCTAATTGCGACGTGATACTATCAGGTATATCGGTTGGATTTTGTGTTACAAAAAATATGCCAACTCCTTTGGAACGAATAAGGCGAACAAGTAGCTCGATTTTTTCAAGTAAAATTTTGTTGTCGTTGGTAAATAAAAGGTGGGCTTCGTCAAAGAAAAATACTAATTTAGGTTTATCTAAATCCCCAACTTCTGGTAGAGTTTCAAACAGTTCAGAAAGTAACCAAAATAAAAAAGTAGTGTAAAGCTGTGGTGTCATCATTAATTTTTTTGAGTTTAAAATATTAATCATACCACGACCATCAGCTGAATTAGTAAATAAATCATTTATATCAAAAGCGGGTTCACCAAAAAAGTAATTACCACCTTGTTGTTCGATAATTAATAAACTTCTAAGTATCGCTCCAATACTTGCACTTGAGATACGTCCGTAGGTTTTGCTAATCTCTTTGGAATTATCATCTACGTAGTTCAATAAAGCACGTAAATCTTTTAAATCGTCTAGCTCCCAACCGTTTTGGTCAGCAACTTCAAAAGCAACAGTCAATACACCTGATTGGGTATCATTTAGTCCCATTAATCTAGTTAACATGATTGGACCCATTTCTGAGATTGTAGTTCGAACGTTGATACCTGTTTCGCCATAGACATCAAAAAAAGTTGTTGGGTAGGCGTTGAACTCAAAGTTATCAATCCCAATTGTTTTTACTCTTTGCTCTATTACTTCGTTTGTCATACCTTTTTTTAGGACGCTACCTAAATCGCCTTTTATATCTGATAAAAATACTGGTACACCACATTCTGATAATTGTTCGGCTATAACTTTGAGAGTTATAGTTTTCCCAGTGCCTGTTGCTCCAGCAATAATGCCGTGGCGGTTCAAGGTTTCCAAATTTAAGTAAACTTTTTCTTTTCCCTTACCTAATAAAATATCGTTCATAAATTGCTCCTTATAAGTATATAGCTTAGTAATACTAAACATAATTTTAAATGATAACGCTTTAAATATTATCGGCTAAAGTTACATCTTTAGTACATAAATTTTAAATAGATAAATCAAAACAAGGTGTGCTGGATAAAATACGTAGGCAAACCATTTTGGCATTCTAAAGGCAGCTTTGATATCTTTTAGTGCAATGATAGTCAAAACTCCAAAGAAAGAAAGTGATTGTAGGAATGGGGATTTGAAAGTGAAAAAATACTTTGTGACAAATTCTTTCTTTGTTGATACTTCATAAATGTATGGTATATAACCAGAAACCTTTTTTGAGAAAAAGGCATGTATATAGTTGTTGAAATTATCAGTAAAACGATTTAAAGGGTTTAGCACGGCAGATTGATGTGAAATATCCATATTTGTTGAAAAAATCGTTAATGCAACAAACGATAAGAGTAGTGGAATTACTTTGTTATGGAACAGATAAAAAATCAGTATTAACAAAAGTCCGTAAGTACCATATGAAAGGCTAAAACTACAAAAATTAACATTAGAAATGTTTAAGCTAGTTAAATTAACATCAGAAAAGTGAATAGTTAAAATTTCTGGTAGAAAAGTAACTATTACAAATAGAATGAGTAAAATTAAACCAATTAAAAATTTTATAATACCATCTTTTATGTATTGTTGTTTAAATTTTTCTATTGCAGATTTAAAGTTATTACTCATCGTTTCAAAAATTTGTAGATAAATTAAACCTAAAAATAGTAAAAACATTACGTTAAGCATAATTGGATTTATCCTATTATAATAACTTAGGGGAAATGCCATATAGGCTGGTTGCGAAATCAAGGCAAATAAAAATAGCCTTAAACCGTATTTTTTACGATTTGAAGTGTGGATAAAACCCATAGCTAACATGTATGCAAAAATAGGAAATGATATTCGACCAATCATTCTTAAAAAACGTAAATCAGTGTAGATAAGAGCACCGACGTGGTCGATAAACATTGTGATTATGGCAATTAGCTTGAGTACGTCATTTCGTTTAGAAATGCGTTTTGATTCTGTTACTGGCATGAGTAACCTCCTTACTGAAAATAAAAAGTGCTTAATAGATATTTTAAAATATCATTCTGTCTAAAAAATTACAAATTTAATAATCAAGTGGTATAAAGTAGTGTGTACTTAGGCAAATAAAGGTAAAATATACAGTTTTACTAGATAAAGTATTACAAGATGTGTTGGGTAAAATATGTAAGCTATCCATTTGTTCATTCTGAATGATGATTTTACATTTTGAAGTGTTAAAACTACTGAAAGACCCATAATTGACAAGTTTTGAAAAAACGTATATCTAAACTTAAAGAAGTTTTGGACAATGCAATCAACTTTATTAATTTGCGGAAAATGATTACCGTGCATCTCTAGAGAAACTAATTCCTTAAAGAAAAAAGTAATTTTTTTATAAGCTGGAGTATGCGATGGTAAGTGAGTTGAATATTTGGCAAGGTCAATTAGATTATCAGCTAAGGTTGCAAAGATAAAACCAAGCAACGTTAGGAAAGGTCTTTCGTTGAAAAGGTAAAAGCTAAGCATTACTAGAAGTCCATATGTGCCATAAGAAAATTTAAAATCACACATTCTAAAGTATTCTGGATTGAGATTACTTAAAAATTCGAAACGAATATTGGTAAACAAAATTTCACAGCAAATTGGCAAGAATGTAATGATGATAAATGTAATTAATAAAACCACACCTAAGATAACATTTTTGATACCAGTAGTTATTTCCGAGATACTAAAGTAATCTTTAGCATTTGTAAAGCAGTTGTTCATACTTTCAAAAACTTGTAGGTAAATCAATCCTAAAAATAGTAAAAACATAACGTTAAGCGTAATAGGATTTATCTTATGGTGGTAACTTAATGTAAACACCATGAAAGCTGGTTGTGAAATTAAAGCGAATAGAAAAAGCCTAACACCGTATTTTTTTCGGTTTGAAGTGTGAATAAATCCCATGGCTAACATATAAGCAAAGATTGGAAAAGATATCCGACCGATGATTCTTAGAAAAATAGCTTTGGGAAATAAAATAGCACCGCAATGGTCGATAAACATAGTAATGATAGCAATAAGTTTCAGTATATCATTATGTTTTGATTTAATTTTAGTTGTCATATAACCTCCTGAATTTTTGTAACTTTTTTATTATAGCATAAATGTAGCTAATTTTACACATTTTGAATAAATTATTAAAAATTTAGAATATTTGTGACTTGACAATAAGAGATTTGAAATTTATAATGTTTAGATAGTGGTAAGTTAGTTAAGGGAGTAGGAGATTAATATGTCAAATACAAGTCATAAAATAACAAAAGAAGGTTTAGAACAGCTTAAAAAAGAGTACGAAGAGCTAGTTACGGTCAAAAGGGTTGAGATTGCTGAGAGAATTAAAGAAGCAAAAGATTTTGGCGATTTAAGTGAAAATGCTGAGTATGATGAAGCCCGTAAAGAACAAGGCGAGATAGAAGAAGAAATTAAGAAAATTGAATATATACTCGAACATTCAGAAGTTATTGACCCTAAAAAAGTAAGTACTAAAACTATTTCAGTTGGTGCAACAGTACAATTATATGATGTTGAGTTTGATGAAGAAATAACTTATCAAATTGTTGGTGAGAGTGAATCCAATCCATTTGAAGGTAAGTTATCATCATCATCTCCTGTGGGAAGTGCATTACTCGGACATAAGAAAAATGATAGCATCAAAGTTGACACACCTGGTGGACTTTGTGAATATAAAATTTTAAAAATAAGTAGATAATATAGGGAGAGAAAAATGTCAGAAAAAGCAAATGTAAAAGATAATGCACCACAAAAGGTGTCAGAACTTGAGCAAAATAGAATAGACAAAATTGAGAGATTAAAAGAGCTTGGCGTTAAGCCATTTGGTGAAAGGTTTGAAACTACACACCATTCTACAGAGCTAGTAAAACAATATGGTGAATTAACACGTGAAGAACTTGAGGAAAACCCGATAATAGTAACGGTAGCGGGTCGTATTATGACTAAGCGTGGTAAAGGTAAAGCTGGTTTTATGCACATCCAAGATGCTAAAGGTCAGATTCAAGCCTATATCAGAAAAGATAGACTTAGTGAAACTGAGTTTGCTGTTTATGAACTTGCTGATTTAGGTGATATTATCGGTGTAACTGGCGAACTTTTCAAAACTAAAACAGGTGAGCTAACTGTCAAGGCTAATCAATATAAGCATTTGTCAAAGGCTTTGAAACCACTACCAGAAAAATATCATGGTATTAGTGATGATGAAATAAAATTAAGAAAGAGATATCTAGATATCATTATGGACGAAGATGTTAAAAATATCTTCATTAAAAAGCAAATTTTCTGGAGTACAGTTCGAAACTTCCTTTTAGAAAGAGGTTTCTTAGAAGTGGAAACACCTGTACTTGAAGTATCAGCAGGTGGTGCAGCAGCAACACCATTTGCAACACACCACAACGCATTAGATATCGACGTATTTTTAAGAATTTCAATGGGTGAGTTGTGGCAAAAGAAATGTCTGGTTGCTGGATTTGAAAAGACATTTGAAATTGGTCGTCAATTTAGAAACGAAGGCATGAGTCCAGAGCACTTACAAGATTATACACAAATGGAGTTTTACTGGGCATATGCTGATTTTAAAGACGGTATGGAGCTTACAAAAGAATTATATAGAAAAATTGTAAAAGCTGTGATGGGTAAGTCAACATTTACATCAAAGGGTTTTGAAATTGATATTGATAAAGAGTGGGAAATCTACGATTTTGAAACAGTTATCAAAGAAAAATTAAATATTGACATCTACAACACGACTGTTGAAGAAATGTGTGCAAAACTTGATGAAAATCATGTGACTTACGACCCTAATATGGGTTACTGGAGACTAGTTGACGTTTTATGGAAATTAGTTAGAAAAGATTTAGCAGGACCAGGATTTTTAGTTGGACAACCAGTTCAGTTAAATCCGCTACCAAAAAGATTAGAAGAAGACCCAAGAAAAGTTCAGCAGATGCAAATTGTACTTGCTGGTTCAGAAATGGGTAATGGTTACACTGAGCTAAATGACCCAATAGACCTTGAATCACGTTTCAAGGAGCAACGTGCTATGAGTGAGGCAGGTGACGAAGAGGCACATGCACACGATACAGAGTTTGTTGAGGCATTGCGTCATGGTATGCCACCAGCGTTTGGTTTTGGTTTTTCGGAAAGACTTTTCTCAACTCTGATGGATAGACCAATTAGAGAGTGTGTGTTGTTCCCACTTATGAAACCACAATCATAAAATTTTTTCAAAAATTAGTAAAATTATAAATTATGGTTCTTTGTCAAATAGTGTTGGTGAAGAATAAAAGTAAAATTTTGAACAGAGTAGCAATGGAATTAAGTTCTATGCTACTCTGTCTTTCATTTTATACTAATTTAATTTTAAAATTTCTTCCAAGTTGTGCCAAATAATTTTTTGCAAGCACCGCTTGAACGACAGGCATGACGAATTCGTAAGGGAGTTGCTTATTACTTAGATATTCATTTGGCTAATATTGATTAAAGTAGCATCTTTAAAATACAGTGCATATTAATTGAGAATTAGTACAAAACGGTTTATTAATTGCTTTTTATTTTACAGAAAACGGGGTACAATATAATTATTGTAGAGAGAAAAAGGAGTTGAAATGGCAAATATAATAAAAAGTAGTGATTTTAATGTGGATAAACATTTAAAAAAATCTGATTATTTATATCTGGTTTTTAATCGTGGATTTATGTGACCGTATTGTGTCAAACACATGTTGCAGTTGCAAGAAGATATAAAAAAGTTTGCTAGTAAAAAAATCAAGGTAGTAGTTGTTTGCCCTGAGCGAGTGGGAGCAGTAGAAAAGTTTAAGGCAATTAATGATACAACTTTTGATATGGTGTCTGACCATACGCACCAGTTAGCCAAAGAATATGGTCAGCAGTTTAAATTACTCAAACTTGGGCGTATGCCAGCTCAATTATTAATTGACAAAAGTGGGGCATTGATTTTTAAACATTATGCTCAAAGTATGAAAGATATAGTCGAAAATCAAGAAATATTAAAATTAGTCTAAAGTAATATTTTTTGTTGCTAGGTGGAAAGTAGTTTTTATAATATAGGGGAAAAGTAGTGGAGATAAAATTTTTAACAGCAGGTGGGCTAAAAACTTGTTATGCTGAATTTGGTGATAAAACTAAACCTACCATTATTGCTTTATCGGGGTTAGGTGGCTCAAAATTGGCGTTTATTGAACTTGCTATGCAACTTAGGGAAGATTATCACTTTATTGGTGTTGATTTGCCAGGACACTCATTGACGGCGTCTTACAAAACAATGACTGATTACTCAGTAGAAAATTTAACTGCTTGGTTGGAAGATTTTGTTGCTAAGCTAAATAAGGATAATTTTTTCTTGCTTGGACATTCTTTTGGTGCTTGGCTTGCTTTGCATTACGCCAGTCGTTATCCACATAGAGTGCAAAAAATTATGTTGATAGATGGAGCTTATCATAACACTCGCAAGATGAAAGAATATTTTGCAACTGTTGATAAGACTGATTTAAATTTCCCGGTTAGTTTATCGCTTGATGAGGAGATATTAGAGGCGATAAATTACCATGATAATTTTGTATTTGAAAGTATGGAAGAATATTTGGCAAGTGAGAAAGAGGCAAGTTCAAGACATTCGGAACTCATCAAGATTTCTGATGTTGATAGAGTAAAACAAGTTGATGGTAAGATAAAATTAGCGGTGGACAAAAATGTGTCAATAGCTGTGTTTATTAATATGGATAAATACCCAGCTGATGAAATATATGATGAGTTAAAGATGCCAATACTACTGCTTGTAGCTGGTTTACCAGCGGATAAGCATTTTCAAAATTTAAAAGAAATTTTTATAGCAGATTTTGAAAAAAGAACCAATGGAACTGCCAAAACGATATTAGCTAGTCATCATATTTATATAGATGACCCGTTAAGAGTTGAGCAAGAAATAAGAGAATTTATGCAATAAAAATAGCCATACGGCTATTTTTATTGCATAAAGAGTATGTCTTAGTGAATGTTTAGCTTATTTTTTGACCATAATGCTCTTGGTACTCTGTTTCAAGTTTCTTTAAATTCATTCTTATTGCGAAAAGTCGACTAGCTTCATCGGGTGTAATATCTGGGTAGTCGATAGTAGCAGACATAGTTTGACAATCAGCAAAATAGGTTTTGAATTTTTCTTGGTTACTTTGAATAGTGTAGTCTGCTAAAAGGTACTTAGCTACAAATTTATCCATAGTAGACTGTTTATTTTCAAAGATACTTTGTAGGTAGTTAAAATCAGAATTAGAGATTGCTATTCTTGGGTAATGTTGATACCAGTTATAAAAGTATTTAACTTTGTATTGTTCAAATTTTTCTTCATTTAAAAGACTAATAAGAGCATTGCCATCCGTGAGGCTTAGTTTGCTTGGTAACAATTTTACTAATCCTAAAAGGACAAAATAAATTCCTAGAATAATGAATATTCTTGCAGTTATTGCAAAAAAAACATTAAATAATAAAATTAAACCGATTAGCATTAGGGATAGACCACCGCTTAGATTAATAATCAAAATTTTTCTTTTACTAAAATCTTTAACTGTTTTTGGATAACACGATACAGCAGCAACATTGCCAAGTAAATCGTTTGAATGTTCAAATTTAATAACTTTTTTGTTGGAATTTTTATCAAGATATTTAACTCTCAGTGAAATTGGAAGTAGTCTGATATCAGCTATATCCCAGCCAACCAATTTGATAGCAATAATTTTTGTTAGGCAATAAATTAAAAGAGATAAAAATAAAATTAAGATTTGTGCTATTGAAACTTCGATAGTGAAAATATCAATTGATTGGTATAAGAAAAGTCTAGGGGAATCATGCATAGTGTAATAATACATAAAATAAAACAGTATTTTATAAAATAAAAAAGTTAATAAAATTATTTTAAACTTTAAAGATGAGTGTTTTTCCTTATTGACATAAAAATTATTACCAGAAAGCTTGCAAGATTTTATTACGATATAGCTTAAAAATATTATAAATATAATTGTATATATTATTTGAGATCCTAACATTTTCATTTCCTTTCTAAAAAAAATATAACAACAGCCAAGTAAAATTAATTAGCAAGTAGTTTGTAATTGCTTGTTTAACTTTTTACTTAAATATGATTAAAAGATAACATTAATTAGAATAATTGTCAAATTAATAAAAAGTCACATTTGTTGGTAGCAGCTGAATTTGATAAGTTATTAATGAGAGAAATTTAGTGGATTATGCTTAATAAAAAATAGCCTTAACGGCTATTTTTAAACTAGTAAGATTTAGACTTATGATAATAGTAATTTAGTTATAGTCATCTTTTACTAGTATGATGTATTTAACGATTTAGGTAATAAATAAATAATTCTATTGGTGGTAAATTTGATAAATTTTCAAGTAATATTTCATTGTAGCACTCATTGTATTCTATTTGAAATTTTCTTAAATTATTTCTAAGGTTGAAAAGTCGCTTAACTTCGGACTGTGTTAAGTTTTGGTAGGTAAGAGAACTAGAAGTAATTTTACAATCGACAAAGTACATTTTAAATTTTTCTTTGTTATTTTTGATAGTGGTATCAGCTAATAAATATTTAGCTGTAAATTTATCTAGTTTATTTGGTTTATTTGCAAAGTAATTGAGTAAATATTCAAAATCACTATCAGTAATTTTTGTTCTTGGATGGTATTGATACCAGTCATACAAGAATTTGTCTTGATATTTTTCAAATTTTTTATCATTTAAAAGTGTGATAAGAGCATTGCCATCGGTAAAAGATGTTTTGCTAGGTATTAATTTTACTAATCCTAAAAGTATAAAATAAGGTGCAAAAAATTTTAAAGCTCTATTGTCAGATAAGATTAAGCTGTTACAAAATAAAATAAAACCGATTAATACTAAAGTTAAACTACCACTTAAATTTATAATCAAAAAATTCTTTTTGTTTAAATCACTTATTTTTTTAGGGGTAATAAGAAACAGCAGCAACATTACCAATAAAATCGTCGGAGTGTTCAAATCTAATAACTTTTTTGTTGGAATTTCTGTCTGGATACTTAAATCTGAGTGAAATCGGTAATATCCTTATATCAGCTACATTCCAGCCCACATATTTAATAGCAATGATTTTTGCGAGGCAATATATTAAGTGTGATGAAAATAGAGTTAAAAATGTAGCAAAAGTAATTTTAGTAGCAAATGTTTCACTGCTTGGATCGTATAAAGCTGTGGGGTCGTTACTTATGAAGTAATAAACAGATTTAAAGAATAAAAAAGTTAAAAAGAATATTTTAAGTCTTATAAAAATGTGTCTTTTTTTCTTTTGGAATAACATTTGTTTTTTTAGCTTGCAAGACTTTAGGGTTATATAGCTTAAAAAATATATTAATATGAGTAAATGCAAGTTGTAATAGTTGATCATAGTTTTGTCCTTTCTCAAAATGGGCAGTGTCAAAGTTAAACCTATAAATAAAAGATATTTTGTGACTTGTATTTAATGTTTTCGGTAATAACTATATACTTCAATTGGTGGTAAATTTGATAAATTTTCAAGTAATATTTCATCATAGATATCTTCATACTCGGTTTCAAGTTTTACTAAGTTATTTTTAACGTTGAAAAGTCGATTGGCTTCGAGTTTTGTTAAGTTTCGATACGTAAGAGTAATAGAAGTGATTTTACAATCATTAAAGTACATTTCAAATTTTTCTTTGTTAGCTCTGATAGAGGTATCAGCTAATAAATATTCGGCAGTAAATTTACCAAGTTTACTTGGTTTATTTGTAAAGTAACTGTGTAAATACTTAAAATCACTACTGGTGATCATTGTTCTCGGATAATATTGATACCAATCATATAAGCATTTGTCTTTATATTTTTCGTATTTATTATCATTTAAAAGCTGGGTAAGAGCGTTACCATCGCTAAAGTGTAGTTTACTCGGGGTTAGTTTTACTATTCCTAAAATTATAAAATAAATTGCCAACAACTTGTAGTTTTTATTATCTAGGAAAACAAAATTGTGAAACATTAATAAAGAGATACCGATTAACAATAGTGTTATACTACCTGTTAAATTAATAATCAAGATTTTTAGTTTAGTGAAATTTTTAATTGTTTTAGGGTGACACGATACAGCTGCAATGTTACCACATAATTTGCTAGAATATTTAAATTTGATAACTCTTTTGTTAGAATTTTTATCGGGATACTTAATTCGAAGTGAAATCGGGAATAATCTGACATCTTCAACAGCCCATCCAACTGCTTTAATGGCAATAATCTTTGCAATACAATAGATTAAGAGTGACAAAAATAAAATTAAAAATGGAATTAAAGTGAGATATATAGCCCGAATATCGTCATTTGGATAACTGAAAAAGTCGCTTTCATTATTTATGAAGATGTAGACTGTTTTATAGAAAAAAACAGTTATTAAAAATACTTTAAGTCTAACAATAGCGAGTTTATTAAAGTTGCCTAAGTGGATTCTGTTTTTGATAATGCACGTTTTTGTAGTTACATAACATAAGATAATTAGATATATGATGGTGTGTAAAAAAATTAGATTTATCATTTGGTACTTCCTTTCTTTAAATGGCGTAGTGTCAAAGTCAAAAGCTATAGCATAGTTAACTAATTAAACGATATCACCAATTTAATTAGTTGTCAATTTAACAAAAAGTTATACTTTCTGTTAACAAATTAAAAATTACATCAAGTTAAAATGTTATTTACATAATTTTAAAACGTGTTCGCAATAAAAAATACTATACATAAAAAATATATAGTATTTTGTTATAAAAAATTAGTATTGACCTGTAATATGCAAATATTAAATGTTAAATTTTAATGACGTTAAAATTCAACATGTTACAAATATTATTTTTTTGAACAATTTTGTTTAGATGTTTGTATTGAATAGCTAAAAAAAGTGAAAATGCCTAGTAAAATACTAATTATCATAAAAATAGTGATTATTATTTGAACCTTTAATTTGATTATCAGCATAGAGAAAATTGACTTTGTGATAATGTCACCTGTTGTAAAATATGTAGACATACCACCGAGAATAGTAGCTAGTTTATTTTCATCAGCATTATTAAAGATTAGACTGCCAAGCTTAGGGTTTAAAGATGATATGGCAATATTAATCACGATATTACAAAGCAGTATTAAATAAATTTGATGAAAATACATACCTATGAATAGTAGTATTAAAAAACTAACTAATACCTTTACCAATTTACTTATCGAAACGTTTTTAAATAGCTTAATCGTTAATAAACCACCAGCTATTGAACCGATAGTAGTTGAAATTGCAAGTAAGCTAATAGTATTTTGTTGGTTTATAATTAATAAATTATGGTCATTTATCATTAAAAGTAACACAAGAGGCATGGTGATTGCCAGTGCGGAGTTTATAAATGGTAAAATAATTAGTGACGTTTTAATTTCGTTTAGTGTAAATAAATAGTTTATAGTGTCTTTTAAAGCCATCCATATGTTTTTTACGCTAAAAGTAGGGTTATCTAATTTGCTGTTCTTTGTATCGCTTGCTGGTTTATCTTTAGTTATTTTCGCAGTCAATTCTTTGCTGATAGAACGAATTATTAAAAAACTTATTAAAAATGTTGAAGCATTTAAAAATGCTAAATTTTGGTAAGAAATAACAGTTATTAAAATAGCACCTAGACTTTTGAAAACAATATCTAGTATTTGGGAAATACTTTGTTTGAAAGCCATAGTAGATTCTCTATCGTTTTTTTCAATAATATTTTTACTTATTTGTGTATATAAACCATTTTCGTATAAGCCTGATATGTCAGAAATAAAGTTGACAATACAGGCAAAAACAACTATCCATAATTCTGGTTTAAAGCCCATAGCAAAACCTAAAAAAAGATATAAAATAGTTCTGATAATTTGGGTAAAGTAAATATGTTGTAGTTTCTTTTTTGTTTTATCAGCAATGTATCCGATTATAAAATTTGAAAAAATAGGAATTATTTCGGTTAAATTTAATATAGCAATGCCTAGTTTACTTTCTGGTATAAGTAAAATATAATTCATCAAAGCGAGATAGTAAATTGTATCTCCAAGATTTGATACTATATCTGATAAAAATACTGTTGTAAACAATTTGTTTTTTAATATTTTTTGCATAACACCTCTGGTTTTGATACTTAATTATACAACAATTATTGAAATTATTTTTTGTCAATATGGATTAAGTAAGCAATTATCACAATAACGATACCTATGCCGAACGCAGTTGCATGAAAATACATCAGTGCATCGTAATGATTTGTAATGAAATTACTTGAATTTTTAAAATAATTTGTAAGGCATAGTGTGCCTACTAACAGTAACTGTACTGCTATAAGAACTAATAAATATCTCTGTGTTTTTGTTTTGATTTTCATGATGTCTCCTTTTAAATCTATACTATTAATAGTTAGGTTTTGCTTTTTTATAAGTCTAAGATAACATTGCTTGATAATTTTGTCAATTTAATAAAAATTAACATCTTTTACACATAAAAAACAAGTATTAGTTTTTTTTAGATAATAAATACTGTTTTTATTTTGCCAAAATTACTTTATAATATATAACTCAACTTTCCCAGCGTAAATCACCAACTAAAGCCTTGATGTAACAAGCTTGTGAATTAAACCAATATAGCAATTGACTTTTTATGGCACT
>PDWI01002548.1_pt1 | contig 27158 bp, 19 predicted proteins | sample 1430891 | NCBI WGS metagenome assembly PDWI01 (sample SAMN01162508, study PRJNA174530) | Oral metagenome, whole genome shotgun sequencing project. | biome: Marine environment; feature: Marine mammal; material: Swab sample of the gingival sulcus; isolation source: swab sample of gingival sulcus... | reverse complement strand
AGGGGATATAGAAACATTGACAATTTTATTAACATGATTTATTTCATCTGTGGAAAACTCAAATTTGATTACCCACTGTATTCGACATAGAGCCAAAAAATTACACATATTTCATTGCTATTTGCTAAAAAAGTGTTATAATTACATTTTGTATTTTGGCAAATTTTAAATATTTACTATTGATATAAATAATTTTTTATTAATTTTTTGAGGATTTAAAATGGCAAACAATCATCCGAAGGGGCTTATCCCCGCGGCGTTGGCCAATATGGGCGAAAGATTTGGTTTCTATACCATGATGGCTATATTGGTGCTATTCCTTCAAGCAAAATTTGGCTTGAATGGTAAAGATGCAGGGTTGATTTACTCTGTATTCTATTTCTCTATCTACATCTTAGCTTTTGTTGGTGGTATCATCGCAGATAAGATTAGAAATTTCAAGGGCGTTATCCTAACAGGTTTACTGGTTATGGCAGCTGGCTATGCTATCATAGCATTTCCAACCCCTTCCCCTGTTCCCACTGAGAGCAAAACAATGTTCTTAGTATTGACTTGTTTTGGTCTTTTCATCATTGCCTTTGGTAATGGTTTATTTAAGGGTAATCTACAAGCATTGGTAGGTCAAATGTATGACAATGATAAATACAGCTCCATGCGTGACTCAGGTTTCTCATTGTTCTATATGTTCATTAACGTTGGTGCGATTTTCGCTCCTTTTACTGCTATTATCATTCGTAACTGGTGGTTAGGAAAAAGCGGTTTTGAATACAACGGTAACTTGCCTGCACTATGTCACCAGCAATTAGAAGGTACTTTAGAATCTTCTAAAGTAGTTGGAACTGGTGCATTAGACCAAGCTCAAGGCTTAGCAGAAAAAGTCTTTTCACTAGATCCTGTAAATAGATTCCACCAGTTGGCTTCTGACGTTGCATCAAGCAATACAGTAAGCAACTTGAGCGAATTTGCTAATACTTACTTGAACGTATTTAACACAGGATTTCACTACGCATTTGCTGCTGCAATTGTAGCAATGGCAATCTCATTAGTAATCTATTTAGCAAATAAGAACAGATTTCCTGATGTACAAAAAGCAGATGCTGATGATGATGGAAAACCTGCCATTGAAATGGACCCTAAAGAAATTAAACAACGCCTATACGCTCTTTTTGCTGTATTCGGTGTAGTAATTTTCTTCTGGTTCTCATTCCATCAAAATGGTCTGACATTGACTATGTTTGCTCGTGATTATACTGATTTGAGTGGTATCGCTATCAACCTTGGCTTTGTAACTATCAAGGGGGCAGAAATCTTCCAGTCAATTAATCCGATATTTATCGTTGTATTAACTCCGATTATAATGGGTATTTTCGGTTTCTTGAGAGCAAGGGGCAAAGAACCTTCAACTCCTAAGAAAATTGCAATCGGTATGTTAATCGCTGCATTGGCCTATGTATTGATGTCTTTCGGTTCATTCAACTTACCTCTATTTTCTGAACTTCAAGGTAGTCCATTGAGTGATGATGCAAAAGTTACTCCATTCTTATTGATTGGTACTTATTTCATTCTGACTATAGCTGAATTATTTATTTCCCCACTTGGTATCTCATTCGTATCTAAGGTAGCTCCTCCACAATATCAAGGTATTATGCAAGGTGGTTGGTTAGGTGCAACTGCACTTGGTAATCAATTGCTATTCATCGGTGCAATTCTTTATGAATCAATTCCTCTTTGGATGACTTGGGGTGTATTCGTAGTTGCATGTATGATGTCAATGTTCACTATGTTATTCATGGTTAAATGGTTAGAACGAATTACAAATTCATAAAATTAGAGGTTTAAAAATGAAAAAATTAATAATGCTAAGTGCAATTGCTATCGCCGTAGTTCTATCTTCATGTTCTAAGTTAGAGCCGGATACTGATGTTGAAAATTGCATTAATAAATTGAATTACTTCAATACTCAGTTTGAAGAATACATGGCTGACGGCGTAATCTCAACTGAGAAAACATTGGGTAAACAAAAAGATAAATCTGAATATGATAATCTTAAAACGATTGCTTCTGAGTACTACGAATTGATGAATAAAATTAATTCAACAATCAAAGAAAAAGAAGAAGAAACAGGTAGCAAAAAAGAAAAAATCGAAGAGTACGAAAAAGGCTACGAGCAAGAATTGACTAAACGTAATGCCGAAATCGAGAAAGCTACACAATTATTTAAAGCAAACTTGATAAAACTTGAGTCTGTTACTAAATAGTCATATTACTGATTTATACTTTTGATGAAATAAGCCCGAAATTCGGGCTTATTTTTTTGTAATAATCAGGGGCTTACCTTAACATTTCCCTCAAATTCTTTTCACCCATAATAACCATAGTCTTCCTGCCACGTGGACAGTTGTTAGGCATGGAGCATTCGAGAAGTTCTTTTACGAGAGATGTCATTTCAAGAGCAGACATATTTTCGTTTTTCGGATAGTAGGATTGCATAGCGATAGCCACGGCAAGATTATCCAATAAATCGCCTGTACGAAGTAGTTTGTATTCGTGGTAGGAATCAATGATACTTTCGAAAACATTTGCGGCTGAGCTTTCATCTATCTCCGGTGGCAATTCAAATAATTCAAAATTCTCACGCACGGGACGTACCCCAAAACCAAATTTTTCAATCTCATCTAAGATTTCATCAAGTACTACTTTTTTGGAAATTGGCAACTGCACCATGATTGGGAAAAGTAGTTTTTGACTGATTGACTGTCGTTTCTTAATGCGTTTTAACTGCTTTTCGTATAAGATTCTTTGTCGGGATTTAAGTATATCAAGCAGTACCAAATTGTCATTGAATTTAAAGAGCATATAGTCGCTGCTGAACTGCCAAACTTGCCCTTCAGTAACTTTGTCTATATCTGCTAATTCTATTGTTCCTTGAGGCGTTTCTGTTTGTGATTCGATATTGCCGAAAACCTCTTCATAAGCTGAAATTTCTTTAGAAAAATCAGATTTACTTTCCGACCCCTTGTTCCAAAAATCCTCCTTCTTGTTTGAGTACCCACCGGAATAATTACCTGAATATCCTTTCGACTTACCATAAGATGGATTAGTATTGCTAAATTCGCTGTCCCCAACTATTTCTCCGGTTCCTGTATTTACGAGCAGGAAGTCATTGGAATCGTCTTCATTATGATATACTTTTTCAATTGGAGAATTAGATTTTTTTGTCAGTATTTCCAAATCCGTAAGAATACTATTTTTCTGTAATGCCTGCATGGTAGCGGTTTTTACTGCATTGTGGACAAGAGCTTCATCGTCAAATTTTACTTCGTGCTTCTGTGGATGAACATTAATATCAACTCTATGCGGGTCAAGTTCGATTTTTAAAACATAGAATGGCTTGAAACTCCTGTCAATCAAATTCTCGAATGATAAGAAAACCGCATAAGCAAGGCTTTTGCTTATGATAGATCTACCGTTTAGGAAAAAATATTTTGCTCCGGTGTTCTTTTTGGCAAGCTCCGGCGTTCCAACAAAACCAGTGATTTTTATAATTGCATTAGAATATTCCACAGGCAGGAGTTTTCCCGAAATATCCGTTCCCATCAGAGCCAAAAGCCTGTCCTTCAAGTCCTGTGGCGGAACATCGAAAATCAGATTATTATCATCATAAAATGTAAATCTTTTGTCGTTATGAGAAATTGCAAATTTCGTCATCGTTTCAGAAATATGCTTAAATTCCGTAATATTTGAACGCAAAAATTTTCGGCGAGCAGGGACATTGTAAAATAGATTTCTAACAAAAATCTGTGTCCCGTTTTCCATCTTCATCGGCTCTATTTCAGGTTCGACATTTGGTTTGGATAACAGTTTACAGCCTAATTCTGCCTCCTTGGTTTTGCTCCTGATTTCTACATTTGCGACAGATGCAATGGAAGCCAAAGCCTCCCCTCTAAACCCAAATGAGCGAATACACTCTAAATCCTGCTGCGAAAGTATTTTACTTGTAGCATGTCGCTTGACGGCAAGAGGCATATCTTCCTCGGATATTCCTTTTCCGTTATCAAGTATATGTATTAGCTGCTTACCCGCATTTTTGACAAATACGGCGATTTCTGTAGCTCCAGCGTCAATCGAATTTTCTACCAGTTCCTTGATGACTGAGTCGGGACGTTGGACCACTTCACCGGCTGCAATTTGATTGGCCAAATAGTCCGGCAATATTTTTATTTTATGCTTCAAGTCTAATAAGTCTTTTTAAATTTTAATATCCTTGGATTTCTCATATAGATGTAATAACCTTCGCCCTTGTGCATAGACGTAAATTGGAATAAATTCAAATCAGGAAAATAAATTTGATTTTTACCATTTTTAATAAGCAGAAAATCAGTTGAAATTGTTGCAGTAATATCGCTCACAGTTTCGCTTGTTTCAACCCAGTATGGCATAATATTCCAACCCTGTTGTAGTGGAATTTCATCAATATTAAAGTCTAATGTATCGCCGTAAATTGTGAATGTACAATCTTCATTGGCATAAATAGAGTAGCCATATCGCTCATCGAAATACCCGATGGAATTCAAATTCAAATTAGGGAAGCAAATCTCACCATTGATATTCCGAATCAATAGTACTTTATCATTTGGGTCGCCGGTATCTAACATTGCTTGTGTATTTGCATTGCGTGGTGCGATGTTTGTTGAAATCACATTCCAACCTGCTTTCAATGCAAACTCTTGTGAATATACTGTTTGCATTGGGAAATACTTGATATTTGTAATCGCATCTTTTTTATAACGGCGAGGCCCGTCTGCAATATTGAAATCAGAGAAATATTCTTTTTGTTGCATACCGTCCCACGTTTTGAAAATATATAGTCCTTCAGAAGGGAATCCGTCTATTTCCGTTGTTGCTAAATTATCACCACGAACAACGATTGAAATATCATTTTTCATATACACGCCAAATCCGGCACAATGTAAAGTTCCATTATAATAATAGAATACCCCGATAGCGTCCCCTTTTCGAATAGAATGCCCATTTACCAAAGGTAGTATTGATTTAGGAATATTCACAACTGATGTATTCTCAGTCAAGACCGGAACAGTCCAAGGGGGAGGATCGGGAATATATTCGTTCATTGCGACTATCGCCTGATTATCAAAAGTATTACGAAGTGGATAAGTATTTGAGCCTAATACTGTATTATGGCTGTATTGTGCAGCAATATAAACTTCACCCTCATCTTTCGGGAAAATATTATATATGATATCATTGCCGTAACCACCAATATGCGAAATATATTGATTTGATAAATCGTATGCTTTTTTAATATAGAAGGCATCTATTTTTCCAATATTGTGATAGCGTTTCGAATTGATAGTAATATCTGAGTTAGTAGAAACCGCAACATATAAATCATCTCCGTCCTGATCAACTTTCAAATCTGTTATTTTAGTAACTACTCCTGCTCTGTCATCTCCCAATAGTTCAATAGTCTGCCATTCCAAATTCGAATTTAAAGTGGCGAGGTATCCACGTTTATCCGCCTTAGTATAAAACTTTTTCGTTGTGAGCGGATCGGAAAAATAAGCATGTCTTGTAAAATGTCCGCCTAAATATACCTGCCCATTTTCATCAACATCTATTGCCGTAGCTTCTTCACCATAGTAGTCACTTCCGGCCACTACGACTTTTTCCCATGTACCGGAAGGACTCATTCTTGCAGCAAAACTATCATCGTACCCTTTTGTATTACCGGCTATTGTTCCAAAAGTGTATCCGCCTTCCACACGTCCTGCAACGAATAGATTGCCTGAGTTATCTATGGCAATATCAGTTGCATAATCATCATAATTACCACCTGCATTTTCCGCCCATTGCCAGTGGCCATTATTATCTAATTTTGCCACAAATAAATCTTCAAATCCCTTAGTATTATTATAGAAAGAGTCATCAAAATAGCATGGCTCACCATCATCGCCCAAGAATGAACCTGCGACGAAAATATTATCATTGTCATCAATGACTAGAGCTACAGCCCTATCATCAGCAATTTCCGTTCCTGCGATTTTGACCCACTCAAATGAACCATTAGACACATCAACTTTTGACACAAATGCATCATTATATCCTCTTAAACTATCATTGGACATTATTCCAAAAATAGAATTTTCAGAACAGCTACCACATATAATCAAGTCCCCATTTGAATCAAAATCCATATCATAAACCACATCATCTCCAGATGCACCGAGCGATGTTGCCCAATCCCAGCTTCCATTTGCATTGTATTTTGCTATAAATCCATCACTTCCGCCTTTAGGAATTATCAATTTATTTCCAAAACGGATTGTTCCATAGAAACTACCGGCAATATATCTATTTCCTGAAGCATCTACTACTGTTGCATAGGCTTTATTATTCAAGCAAAAACTTTCGAGAATATCATTATCCGTAACAGTTCCATTTGCTCTTTGCTTAGTATATACGATATCGCCAGAACCTGTTGCATCAGCACGAACATTATCAAACCAGTACAATCCTTTTGCGTGTCCAAAATGAATCATATCCCCATTTGGTTTAACTGCTGTGGTGACAATATCATCTGACCCAGCTGAACCACCATACGAGATAGCCAAGTTGGAACCATCTGCTTTGTTAGTCTTGATAATATAGTTATCATTACTACCCTTATTGTTCAATATTGTATTATTGAAGGTTATTTCACCATCATAATTACCGGCAAAATAAACTGCCCCATCATTTATGAAGCAGTAGCTGCCACCATCGTTTTCACTTCCGCCAACAGTAAAAGCCCAATCAAACCCGTTAGCACGAGTGTAAGACAAGCATATTGCATCGTAATATGCAGCAGAATTATATGTAACTCCACCTATAACGATTGAACTATTAAAATAACCTGTTACAAAGTACTGCCCATTATCATAACAAATACCTTTCGCAACGTCACTGTTTGCTCCACCGAAGGACACCCCCCATGCAGGTACACCGGATAAATTAAATTCTGCGATAAATCCGTCAGTATTCCCATTATTTGTTAAAACTGAAGCACCCAATGTCATAGTCGAGTTGAATTCTCCGGTAACAGCGATAGTAGTTGAAGTAGGCATACACATATCGAATACCTTCTCTGAAGAGCTTGAACCGTATGATTTCGCCCAATTCCATGAACCGTTATAATCAATTTTCGCGAGGAATAAGTCCTTGCTGCCAATCGGACTTGTTTGGAGAGCACTAAACATCCCCTTTCCGCCTAAATATCCTGAAATATAAGAATTTCCATTATGATCAATCACTAATCCCGCACAGTCATCTTTATATTTTGAGCCACCATGATTAGCCCAAAGCCATTGCCCTGTACTGCTTAATTTCGCCACGAAAATATCATCAGCACTTTCTTCATCAAGAGTAAAACTACCAAATCTTGTTTCACCTCTGTATATACCTGAGATGAGAATATTTCCACTATTATCAATCCCAATCCCACTTGTTCTTTCATATTTATCGCCCTCTACGGATACAGCCCAAGCCCAAGTACCATTAGCATTCATTTTTGCTACGAATATATCTTCATAAGCATAGGCGGTTAAAGTAGTCGCACCAAATTTAATAATTTTATCAAATGTTCCAGTAATATATACGTTGCCGGAAGCATCAGTACAGCTTGCTTTTATCTCTTCAAGACCAGAGTATCCTGTATTATCAAAATCTATTCCCGGAGAAACAGTCTCACTCCAAGTCTGTCCCTTAACAATTGAAGTTACAATAAACAATGCCATTAGGCTTACTATTAAATTCTTCATCTATATCTCCATTATAATTCAATGCACAATAAGCACAAACTACAAAAATACGAAATTATCGTAAGAGTTGTACGATTATCGAAAAAAAATAGGAATGTTTAAGGGTAAAAAGGTTTTAGCGGATAGAGAAAGGAATTTTCATGAGGTATATACTAAGAGATACAACTATCCTATTGGTTCCAAAGAGTCGGAGGAATGATGTTCTATATAATGATATATAATGGCGTTATAATGATTTCAAAAAATTGGTTTTTTCTTGTACATCAAAGGTAATCGAGTTCACAGAAATAGTTGCTCCTGAAATGGAATCAATATTTTTTCCAACTTTTAATGTGTCCTCTCCACGGCCATAACCAATAAACTGTTTTAACCAACTTCTACTGGTTATTTCATACCCATGAGGGGATTGATAATTAAATACATAAACTCTCATTACAGTTTTATTTGCATCGAAAACAATAAAATAATCGAAGTACTCATAGATTGCTGTATCATTAGAATTAGAGTCAACATTATTACAGCCACCTGCACGGCAAGATTTGACCCTACCAATATAAACTGTCGTATCTGATACAATAGAGTCTTCTGATGCAACATTAAAGAACTTACCGGTAAAATGCTCCGATTTACTGTTAAGGTTCTCGTTAGCAAGTAAAATAAATTCTTTCTTATCAATAACTTTTGAAATCTTTTTAATAACTCTTTTGTTATTATAATCAATATCTTTCTTTCCGATGGTAGAACAGGCTACCCCGAAAAGAAAGATACAGAATAATATTATAATTCTAATTTTTAGCATTAGAACATAACACCAAAGCCTAAGTTAAGTGCTTTCACATAATCATCACTATTGCCAGGTTTGATAAATTGCATATCCATTTTCATTACTGAACCAGGTGTCATTTTCCATGTTAATCCTGTTGTAATGATATTTTTTTCATAACCTTCGTTAACTGTAATGTTATCATCAACAGAGTTATGAGTATTCAAATATTCATATCTTACAAATGGAATTAGTTCAGTATCTGTGGCAGGACAATGACGTAACACATTATACCCTATTTCAGCATAGTATCCTGTTAATGAATTTGCTAAATCGTTAGGCTCAGCAACACTTCCTGTGAAAACATTATATTCTTCAGTATTTGACAAATTAGCCAAATAATACTGTCCTCTAAGATACAATGCTTTATAGTTATATCGTACATCTGCTCCAATCATAGCGATATTAACAACAGAAGAATCAGCCATTGCAATAGCAACATCATCATCTCTATCTAATCCATCATACATATTGGATTGTGATTGTCCAAAATAACCTGATAGACCTAAGTTCAAACCTCTAATACCGTAATATTCTACTTTTCCGGTAAAGTTAGGAGAACTCATAAATGACTCTGCACCTTTTTGTCGCCCTTTTCTCAATCCATTTTTACCATTAAGTTTACCACCATCATTGTATCCGTTAAAACCATTTACAACGTAAGCTTGGTATTTTAATGAGGCAGGAATATAATTACCTGACAAACCAACACCAATTTCTCTCCATGTTGTAGGAGAAATATATTTGTCAATCAATGGACGCTCAACACCATTAAAAGTAGTTGGTTCGTGATATTCGTTAATGATGCCCATAGGCACAAGCATTAAACCGGCTCTCAGATTTAAGAAGTTATTAAGTTTGTATTGCAAAAATGCTTGCTCAATATATACCTCTTTAACGTGTTCAAACTCAACCTCAGACACGAATGAAACTCTATCATTAAAATTGTATCCAAATAAAAGAACAACTCTGTGTACATCTAATTTTCCATTCTGTAACTTATCGGAATCTAAGTCTTGGTTATAATGTACTTCACCGTAACCTCCGACTACTAACTTGCTATCCGACTTAAGGATGTTAGATGCGGCATTGTAATATTCATTTTCAGCCTTTTCTTGTGCAAAAAGTGATAAGCTGCTCGCCATAATAACAGCCCATAATATAGATATTGATAATAATTTATTCATATCTAACCCTCTAAAAAATTAGTTTAACAAAATAATTCTTCAAAATTAACACTTTTTTTAGGGCTGTACAATACCGTATTCAAGGTATTCAATCAATCCAAAATCATTCTTTATGATGAATTTATTAATAATATAGCTTATATTTCAAAAATTATTTATGTTCAACTCAAGAAGTACATAGTTAAACCTCTAAAATAAACTTTTCGTCAAGCCAATAAATAAAAATTACAATAAAAAATCCCCCCCCCAATCACAATCACTTGCCATTAGGGACGAAATCTTACAATATCATTTTTACTATATTCTTATGAATTTATGCTGTTGAATTCCTGAACTTGATTCTATTTGAATAACATATACTCCCGCTTCAAAATCTGAAATATCTATTTTAATCTTAGAACTACCCCTTGTAAAGCTACTATAAATTCTATTACCTTTTAGGTCAACAATCGAGATATGTGAATTAAGAAGAGGGTTGAGATTGAATTCTACATATTCGCTGGCCGGGTTCGGATAAATATTGCTAAATAGTTCAATAGTTTCTTCAACTGAGATACCTCCTGAATTCTTCTTGCCCGGACTACCTTTTTCATCTGCTGATGCGTGCCAGTTTTTAGCTAAAGAATTATCGTATTTTGGTTTATTCAGTTCTAAGGAATAGCCCTCTCCGTTAGCTTCTTTTGGCCATGGAGAAGCATTTGAATATTCAACGATATCTATCAATTTCATATCTTTATTGAATAGTCGAATAGCGTCCTCTTTGCCCAGACCAAAATTAAATTCACCGATTTTATTTTTGATATTCGGGTGTATCTTTTCGAATTTACCTTCATCTTTGCAGACCACAAGATATGACTTAGATTTTAATTTTATGCTATTCGGAAAAATGTATTCGTGATCATCATCATCATCTTTTACAATCCAGCGGCTAATATCAACATCTTCATCAGAGTTATTGTAGAGCTCGAACCAGTCGCCTGTATCACTTTCGTCAGCCGCTTTATACATGATTTCATTTATAACTACATCGAAAACCGGAATATTATTTGGTCGATAAATAGCTTTCAAATTAGTATCATTCTCACTTAGTGTGATAGTAATGATTCTTTCCGATGATTCAGAAACACCCTCCCACTTAATAAATTCATATCCTGGTACATCATAGGCCTCAATTTCGATTGGTGTTTTTTCGTAGTATCGACCTTTCCATGGTAGTTTAGAGATTTTTATTGTGCTAATACGAATTTCTGGATTATCAATATTAGATGTTAAATGTATTTTCGGAGCATGTGTTATATCTTCGAAATAGTCCGTCCAAGTCCAACGCTCACCGTTTACACGTTCTTTGTGAAACTCTCTTCTTACTTTTAGTTTTTCATTATAATCTTTACCTGATTCTGGCCAGCGTTGACGATGTCTTTCAAATTCAGTTTCAAATAGTGCAAATGTAGAATCAAATATACGGTTCATATTTTCTTCAGTGAACATTGTATTCAGCAAATCTGATGTACGGTTTAGGAAATAGGTCCTAATTTCTTTGTTTGCCAAAACACTTTCCATTAATTGTACATATCGAGACTCCGAGTAGTACTCAAATTTTTTGTATGTTCTTTGCCAATGATCTATATATGAAAAGTCTGTATCCCAACAAACAAAACGAATTTTATTATCATATTCAGGCGAGTTCCACGCTAAAACATTATTATCAAGCCAATCACGATTATTAATATACGAATTAAGTATAAAGTAATCAATAAAATTTTCTAATTCATAGTATTCGTTGAAAGTATCGATAAACTCCTGAGAGTTTTTATCATCAATGGCAGTAAGTTTGGAAATTGAACTATCGTATCTCATAGAATTTCCCTGCTTCGTTTCCCATACATCATAGTAATTAACAGAATCCTCGGATACGTCATATATTTCTGAAATCATTTCATCATCAATTTTTTCACGTAAATTATATTTCCCCCAGTAGTTGCCGTTTAAGTACATCAAAACAGGTCTTCCCTTTGAATGTAGCAATCCGATTTTTTCAGTTAGAGCCACCGTCATCAAATCATTCATTGTGAAATCAAGGAAATCATTACCTGCATTTCGAATTATTAATTTATCATATTTATCAAAGCCTCTATCTCCGAAAAACGGATAGTCAAATTTTGATGCTCCGAGACTACTACGAGCTGTTAATCTGTGAGACTTTTGAGCATATTTTCGTGAGTATCTTCCGTGTATTTTTACATCAGCATTTTCTTCATATAAAAGATTATTCTCCTTGTTGAAAAATTCTATATGCCCCGGCATTTTCAAAAATTTTCTCTTCCAATTTTCACCACCGACTAATCCTTTCTGATGTTCATCATTCCAATAATAAGAAGAATCAACTGTTAGAGCAAAAAAGTCTAAACTCGAAGTAGGTTCATCAATAAAAATTGTCTTCGTATAAATGTCAGAAGTAATCGCATTCTCATTGTATGCAATAGCCCGAATTACAGATGATTTAGAAATTAAGAATGCTTCGCCCGTATATTCCTTAGATTTTAAATCAGGTATATCTCCGTTTGTAGTATAGAAAATCCGTCCCGCATTAGGTTTGAAATTAAAATATGAGGGAGCAGAAAAGAATTGTTCATCAGTATCCAACTCCGGCATAGTTGCAATTTTTTCTAAAATCTCTGTATTGTATTCCTGTGGTGTTGCTTTTGCACAATATCCTTTTTGCCCATAATTATTTCGCCCATAAGTAGAATTTGTAATTGCTTTGGGATAAGATAATGAATCAACCAAACGCCCTGTATTATCGAAAAGATAGATCGTTTCTCCTTTATTGGAAAGTTTGAATCCCGTAAATATATCTGTATATTTCTCAAAAGTCCCTGGTTCTTTAGATTCAAAATCAAACTGCTCACATTGAGTAAGGTCAATATATTCATCATTGAGTTTTACTTCTGAAATATCAAATTGTCGAGGCTTTCCCCATTTACCGCTTGTTATCGCCGGGCCAATGTATAAATCGCCCTTATGATTGAAGAGAATAGTATGTTTTTTTATCCACTTATAATTATCTATACGATAGAAAAATGAAAGTGAATCTCCTTTTTTTTCCATACGTACTGCATATTCTGTCAAATACTCTTCTGAGGCTATTGTCCAATAAGTATCTTCATCATCTTCATCGGCTCTATATATTGCATTGATTCGGTGCTTGTCTGCTGCAAATTCTAAACCTACATAATAGTAGTCGGAATTAATTTTGAGTTCTTCGACAAGCATTATTCCCATTGCTTCGGTAGTCCAAATCGGCTTTTCCCAATTATTTATCTTAAAGGAGAAAGAAAAATCTCCACTCACCTTTGTATATGGAAAAGTATAACCTTTCTTGTCTTTCCAATGCCATATTCCTGCACCTGCGGAATTAAAACGATAGCTATTTTTAAGGGGAGTATCTTTATCCGCCATAAGGAGCAAAAAATCATTCGGCTGAATAACCGTATCAGGAATTACGAAGGCAGTCTTAAAATCATTCTTATCATTAATCCGCCAGCCTTTCATTGTGATAGGGGATCTGATATTATTTTTTAGTTCTATCCAATCTGAAAGCCCACCATCCATTGTCTCTATAGTTGAATAGTTCATGGGGCAGACTTCGTTTATCTGCATCTGTGCCGAAGCAGTACTTAGCACAAAAACAAACGACAAAAAAACAAAAACGCTAACTCTCATAACTCCACCTAATTTTACAAAAATAAAATCTCACACTATAATAGTAACATGAGACGCAAAAATGTTATACAAATTTCAAACTTTTTTCCAATAACTGTCTTAGCAACTCATAACTCCTATCGTCGAATGCGATTGTTTTATATTTTTTAGAATCTAAAGAATGTGTAAAGATTTATTTTTGTTATTATTGGGGGTTTAAGGTAAGAGGAGGAGATACATATATCGAAAAGTGCAAGCATATATGTGTCTAAAAACTGACACTTTTTTTATAGTATAGTGGTTTTTTAATGAATTTTTCGTATTTTTGTGTATTGATGTTGTTGTATATTTAGATTTATTAACTCATTTAGAGGTATCTTTGATGAAAAAGTATTTATTACTCGTAGTGGCAATGGTTGCAATCTTGTCATCTTGTAACAAACCGGAGGCAAATGAAACAGTGGACACTCCAACAGACAATCCATTCTTCGTAGAATGGGACACACCTTTCGGTGTTCCTCCGTTTGATAAAATCAAACCGGAACACTATATGCCTGCAATCGAAAAAGCAATCGCAGACCACAATGCTGAAATCGATGCAATCATAAACAACACCGAAGAACCAACATTCCAAAACACAATAATGGCTTATGATAAGTCAGGAGAATTATTGAAAAAAGTTTCAAATATATTCTACAATGTAAATAGTGCTGAAACTAACGAAGCGATGCAAGCTCTTGCTGAAAAATTCTCACCAATGCTAACTGAACATGAAGACAATCTTTCATTAAACCCTGAGCTTTTCAAACGCATCAAAGCGGTTTATGAAAAACGCAATGAGCTAAACTTAGATGCTCAACAAATGCGTGTAGTCGAAAAATACTTCGCTGATTTCGAAAGAAACGGTGCAAATTTGAGCGAAGAAGACCAAGCGAAACTTCGTAATTTGAATACTAAAATCGCTGCTCTTCAACTTAAATTTGGTAGCAACATATTGAAAGAAACCAACAACACTTTCAAATTAGTAGTTGATAATAAAGAAGATTTAGCAGGTCTTCCTGAGTCAAGTATCGCTGCTGCGGCAGCACAAGCTGAAAAAGACGAAATGCCGGGTAAATGGGTATTCACTCTTCAAAAACCATCTTTATTGCCTTTCTTGACTTATGCTGAAAACCGTGATTTGCGTGAAAAAATCTACCGTGGTTACTTCATGCGTGGTAATAACAACAACGAATTTGATAACAAAAACATCGTTAATGAATTGGTTAATCTACGTTTAGAAAAAGCTAAAATCATGGGTTATCCTGATTTCGCAAGCTACAGAATCGCAATCAATATGGCAAAAAATCCTAAAAATGTTTATGACTTACTAAACAAAATCTGGACTCCTGCTATCGAAACTGCGAAAAAAGAGTTGAAAGAAATGCAAGCTATGGTTGATGCTGAAGGCGGCAATTTCAAATTAGATACATGGGACTGGTGGTACTATGCTGAAAAACTTCGTAAAGCAAAATATGACTTAGACGAAGAAGCTACAAAACCATACTTCTCATTAGAAAATGTAATTGAAGGTTACAAATATGTTGCGAACAAATTATATGGCGTTACTTTTGAAAAAGTTGATGTGCCTAGTTATCACGAAGACGCTTTCTGCTACGAAGTAAAAGATGCTGACGGCTCACAAGTTGGTCTTTACTATATGGATTTCTTCCCTCGTGATGGCAAACGCCCTGGTGCATGGTGTACTAACTACCGTGCTAACGAATATGACGTAAATGGAAATCATATTGCTAAGCCAATCGTTTCTATCGTATGTAACTTCACTCCTGCTGTTGGCGATACTCCTTCTTTATTGTCTCTTGACGAAGTAACTACATTATTCCACGAAGGTGGACACGCTCTACACTTCTTATTTGCAGACGGTAAATATAGCCGTACTAATGGCGATGTAACTCGTGATTTCGTTGAGTTTCCATCACAAGTTATGGAAAGATGGGCAGTAGAACCTGAAGTATTAAAAATATATGCAAAACACTACAAAACTGGCGAAGTGATGCCTGACGAATTAATCGCAAAAATTGGAAACTCTGGTCATTTCAACCAAGGCTTCATCACAGGCGAATATCTTGCTGCTGCATTCTTGGATATGGATTGGCACACAATCAAAGAAGCTAAAGATTTTGACGTATTGGAATTTGAAAAAGCAAGTATTGATAAACTTGGTTTGATTAAAGAAATCATTCCTCGTTACCGCTCTACTTATTTCAACCACTCATTTACAGGTGGCTATACTGCCGGATACTATGTATATATTTGGTCTGCAGTTCTTGATGCTGATGCTTTCAACGCATTCAAATCAACAGGTGATATTTTCAACCCTGATTTTGCAAAAAAATTCCGTTATATGCTTACTCATTGCGGAGATAAAGATGGTATGGAAATCTATAAAGACTTCCGTGGTCAAGACCCTGCAATCGAACCATTATTAAAAGCTCGCGGCTTCATAAAATAAGCCCCTCTCTTAATCAAATTAGGAAATGAAAAATCCACTCTTCTTTTTTGGAGGGGTGGATTTTTTTCAAAAAAATGTAACCAAATTCCTCAAAAATTGTTATATTGCGTATATGTTTTTAGAGGATATCGCTATGAAAAAATTTGTTTTGCTTATCTCGCTCATTTTCTTGCCGATTTTAAGTTTATCGCAGGGAGTAGTGATTAACGAAGTATGTTCATCAAATATTGATTTGTTAGAGGATTTTGATGGTGATACGCCAGACTGGATTGAGCTGTATAATACTTCGCATGAGTCTATGAATTTAAAAGGTTTCTATCTATCTGATGATATTCAAGATTTAGAAAAATGGATGCTACCAGATATTTCTATTGCTCCCTATAGCTTTCTATTGATTTTTGCTTCGGATAAGGACACAGTAGTTACTGACGGAACAGTATATGAATATCATACCAATTTCAAAATCAGTTCGTCAGGCGAAAAGATTATACTTGCTGATAATAATGGACAAATTGTAAGTGAAATTGATTGCCCTGATTTGTTAGGAGATATATCCTTCGGCAGGTTTCCTGACGGATCCAAGAAACTGATGAAATTTGAAAAACCTACACCTAACGAAAAAAATATCCGTATTCCCGAACATGGAATAGTATTCTCCCATGAGGCAGGTTTCTATGATAAGCCCTTCTATTTGGAATTAGAACATAGCATAGATGATACAATCTATTATACCCTAAATGGTGAGACTCCATCACGAAAATCTTTACGTTATACAGAACCGATTTTTATTGACTATTCTGATAAGATTTCAAATAAATTTTGCAATATTCCAACTACTGCTGATACAACTGCACTGACATTTCGTTACTGGATTGAACCGGAAGTAAATATCGCTAAGGCAAGGATTTTACAGACTATTATCTACTCTTCTAATAAGGAGAACTCTCCTAAAAGATATACGAAATCATATTTTGTCAGAAAAGAAAATGAACGAAAATATACTACCCCTGTAATTTCAATTACCACCGATAGTCTCAACCTTTTCAGCGATGAAACTGGCATATATGTACCCGGAAATAAGTTTACAGGAAATCCCAAATACTCAGGAAACTATTTAGGAAAAGGTAAAGACTGGGAACGCCCGATTTATATAGAATATTTCGATGAGAATAGAAATCTTCAGTTTTCCCAAAAGGCAGGAGTTAGAATACACGGAAAATCGACCCGAATGTTCGCTCAAAAATCGCTAAAAATATATGCCCGTGATAAGTATGGTGAAAAATACTTTAGATACCCTATACTGCCGGAAAGAAAAATAAATAAGTACAAACGATTCATACTTCGCTCTACTATGACTGATTGGGGCGATGAGACTATGCTAAGTGACGTAATCGCTGCTGATGCTGTGCGTGGTTTAGATTTTGAGTATATGGAATGGAAGCCTGCCGTAGTTTTCATAAACGGAGAGTACTGGGGAATTCATACTATTAGAGATCAAGTAGGTGCAAAATATATTCAAGAACTAACAGGAATTGATGATGATTCAGTGTACTGCGAGGAATTTCTACCAGAATTTTTCCCTGATGAATTTGAATTTGTGAAGAATAATGACTTTACATCAAAAGAAAAATATGATGAACTTTCAAAAATGTTCGATATACATAGTGCAATAGATTATTTTATAGCTATGATATTTTCGGCGAATGTAGATTGGCCTGTGCAGAATATCATGGCATGGACAACCATAGATAAATCAAAGCCTATTAGATTTATCTATTATGATTTAGATGCGGGTTATTATTATACTCCTACAAATATGTTCGAGCACGCCACGAATACCGATACAACCGTTAAATGGCCAAATGCTCCTTGGTCCACAGAACTTTTCAGAAAGCTAATTCAAAATAATGATTTCAAAAAAGAGTTTATCTATCGCTTTTTAATTGCATTAGAAACTCATTATACAACTGAAAACTTAATGCCACGCTTAGAATATATCATATCGCAATATGAGCCGGAAACAGAAGAACATTATTACCGTTGGAATTTCCCATGCTTTGGTGATGAATGGCACGAAAGAATTGACAGGCAACATCGGAATTTTATAAAAGAGCGTCCCCAAATTGTATATAATCAGCTCAAAGAATTTTTTGATTTATCAGACGAAGATATTAAGTGGTATTTGATGAATAAGAAAGATATGGAGAAGAATTTCCGTATTTGTCCAAATCCAAGTTTTGGGGATTTCTTAGTATATTCTGACAGCGATTCCACTTTCTCCTGCGATATAAAAATCCATGATATTACAGGAAAGTTAGTCGAAGAAATAAAGGATTATCAAATGTTAAAACAAAGAATCAATTATATCTGTATGCTCGATTTACCTATTGGCCCATACTTCGTAACTATCAAAAATAAGGAATTTACTGAACATCACAAACTGATAATTGTGAGATAAAAATCCAAATGATTGGCCAAAGCCATACAGAAGCAAATAAAAAATTTCACCACCAATACAAAAAAGCTGGTTCTAAATAGTCCCAGTTTTTTTATTTGAGTGTAATACGTTTACTTAGCTAAAAGCTCTCTGTTTACTTTTTCTGCAACTTCTCTAATAACCTCGAGTTTGTTGTAGTAGCCCGACTCGATTTTCTTTCTGATGGGCTCAAATTTCACAGCTTCAGCTGATAATTCTAACTTATCACTTTTCTTGGGAGTAGCTACAGCCCTTTGCATCGCAGGCTTATTGCTGCTATCACTTTTATACTTATCTACTATATTAGCATTCTGTCCGACTGCTTGAGTTTGGGAATTGCTACTGGCAACCTTATTTATATTCATGACCCGCTCCTTTTGAATATATCAATACCTGTTTATTTTTGTTGATTTTCCCCATTTTCGACTTCGCCTCCTGCGTAACCGCCTTTAATAAACCAACGTTCATACTGTCTATATCGACAATATCGTTTAAAACTTTATCAAAAGTTTCTTTTTTATTCAAAAAATAGCTTTTCCCATCTTCTGAATTTACAAAGTTACGAATATTATCGATAACTTCTACTCTATATAAATATTTTTTTTTAACTTCTTTAGATACATCAATCTTCTCTTCTCTTGCCCTATTCAATAAGTCATGGATTTCATTGCTGGATAAGAGAAGCTGTTTAAAATATTCATCTAACCGATTAGATTGTTGCATTAGTTATCTGCCCTACCCCGTATTTTTCATAAAGGTGTTGCATAATTTTCAAAGAAGTTTCAGACGGGATTTGACGAATTGTTTCCCCTGTTTCTTTATTACTTATGGTAATCACCATTTTTTCTTTTTCGTTAACCTCAACTATTTCGAGATTTACGTTATGATTTCCATCAATTTTATCTTCTATTTCTTTCTTTATTTTTTCATAATTTGGTTTTTCGATAGAAGATTTTCCAGCAGTTTCACTAGATTTTTCAGCTACTTCTTTAGTATCATGCTCTTTATAAGTTCTTACAGAGTTATTCTTTTTCGGCAAATTCTTATCAATCTTTTCCATATCATCGATAATAATTGCCTGTGTATTTGTTATTGAATTTATCATTTCCGCCCCCGCAGTATTAAAATTCTTGTATTTTCAGCTAAAATCCTCCTGAACAGTAGATTCTATTTTTTATATTATCCACCATAGTAAGATTGTAGTAGATTAGAATTTGCAGATACACTTTTCGGCATAGTCTGCAAATAATTCAACTGATTTTGTGCTTCATAGTATGTAGATAAGTAATCCGTATATTGTTTTTCAAGATGAGCAACTTCTTGCTCAATATTTTTTTGTACTCGTTTGTATTCATCGTCTGCACGGTCTATTTGATTGTTCAACTGATCCTTCATAGTTGTAATCAAATTGTTTTCGCCATGATAATTTTTAATTACGTTCTGGATTTTAGAGATAAAACCATCTTCTGCAATGAAAAGTTGTGCTACTTTTTCAGGAGCATCTTTCAGAGCTTTATACAGTACATCGTCATCTGAAAATGAAAGCTGTCCTGTATCGGAAGATGTAATTCCAAGAGCCATTATATATTCCATTTCTGTATCAGCTATACCCGTTATTTTTGAAGAAGGTACGTCTCTCAAATTCGTATATAAATTTCCGAGCGAAGAGTTATTACGTCTTTCATTTTTATTAACATATAAGTCTTCTACAATTTTATTATATGCGGTCAAAGTTGGCTGAATTAGTTCTTTTACCTCATCAACATCAATATTGGTTTCTAAATAAATTGGTTGAGCTCCCGTATCTTGAGCCTTTTTTAAAGTGATTGTCATTCCTTCGATTACATCATCGACAGTATTTTCATTTCTGACGATTGATATACCATTCACCTCAAATTGTGCATCCAGAGTATTAGCATCAGAGTTCATATACCCTGACTGCCCCTGCTCGTATGCTTTTCTATTTCCGTCGGCATCAACTAGATTATCCAACCCCAATTTTGAAAGCATAGTACTTCCTGAAATTGAAATTGTATTGTTGCTACCAGTATCATTTGCCATCAATGAAAGCACTCCTGTTTCAGGTGTATCTTTCACATAAGCAGCATTTACGTCTATATCTTCTGTTTCGTTTATAGCATTGGAGATTTTTTGCAGAGCTTCACCGTTTGTTTCATCACCTGTAAATTCTACTGATACATCGAATTCTTTGTCTCCGACGCTAAGTGTAAAAACTTTTGTTCCTACTTCTCCGAATGTTTCGTCTAAATTGAGACGGCCGGAAAGGAGCAAATCCTTTTCGGCTAATTTATCAACTTGTATAATTGTCGTTCCGATTGACGCTTCCCCACGGGAAGACACAGTAACAACTGAGTCATCGGACGACTTAGTCGTTCTAGTGATGAATTTTTTTTCAGCACCTTCTATATCAAATTTATCTATTGCACTATTTACGGAGGTTACATCTGTATTGATAGTATTCCAAAATGACAGACTTTTTTCGTACTTTTTTTTCTTGTTGGCAATCCCGTCTAAATCGGCTTGCCTTGTATCTCTGTATGCTCCGGTCAAAGCACTTAAATCCGTAGAACCGGAAACATCCATTCCAAAATATGACCCCATTTTGTTCACCCCGAACGATTAATATAACATCCTGTTAATTATAATAGGGCAGGAACCTCCTTGTTCAAATTACCCTATTTTGTTAAGCTATTTTTTTAGATGGAACGCTTCAGCCCAACTATCACGAAGCTCGGAAATAATGTGAAGAGCTTCATCATATTTTTTTTGGAAAACGCAACGCTGACAATACTCATAGAGTCTGTATAGACGCGATGCAGTTTCTTCGTACTCGAAATTCAACGCTCCCATCAATTCTATAAGAACCCTGCTCATCTTAGCGTTGTCTTTCTTCTTGCAGCTAATAATAAAGAGATCGTACATTTTCAAAATTATTTTTTCTTTTGACCAAGACATCACCTCTTGTTCTAAATACGCCGGAACTTTCTGTCCTTGACCTGTTCCATAGGCTTGTCTTGCTGCAAATTGTTGAGCTTTATTCATAATAAACTATCTCCAAACAAATAATATCTTCCTTTTTTATTGTATAAACTAACGTCCAAAATTTTTTAATAATGATGGAGTACAGGTAGCTCCGTTACCTTCTACCCGCCCTCCAAAACATTATAATCCTGCATTTTGTCCGTTATTACATCAGCTTATTGGAATAACTGCAAGAAAGCTTGCGGGTTGTTATTCGCCTGAGCTAATGAAGTCAAGGATGCTTGTTGTAAGAACTGAGCTGTAATCAGCTTCATTTGTTCTTTGGCTACATCGGCATCTTCAAGTTTAGAAATCGCTGAAGAGTAGTTTGTTATTTGGGAATTTAACACACCCTCTTGTGATTTCAATCTAACTTCAATACCGCCAACATAAGCTGCAACCTTATTAACGTTTTGAATGGCGTCAGCTAAGCTGGTAAGCGTATTATTGATTTGGTCTTCAGAGAAAATTCCCAAGTTTTCCATTGTGATACTCTTGAAATCTTCTAATCTTAATCCTTCAACGCCTGCAAAGTTTCCAGTTGCAGTACCGCTTGCAGCATTACCCACGTTAGGGTTGCCTGTTGCGGCATTGGTTGCGTTGAGGTTGAAGTCCATTGACGCGTTACCGACTAAGTCGTAATCAGTATTCGCAGTCGAGAGATTCAACTCAATCTCTAATAAGCTGTCATCAGCATAATAACCAACAGTCCAGTCTCCAGTATATGACCCTTGTAAAAGTTGTTTACCACCAAAAACTGTTGAATCAGTAATAAACTGAATCTGTTCAGCTAAGCGATATGCACTTTTGGCAAGTGCCACTTTTTCATCTGTGCCCAAAGCACCTGATGAAGCAGAAGCGGCTGCTGTTTTGATGTCTATCAACATATTGTTGATTTCATCAAGGGCATCTTGTGTGATACCAGTTACATTTAATGCTTCGCCCACTGCAATTTGTGCAGATTGTAGCGATACATTACGAGCGAGCAACGAGCGAGACGTAATATAACCGGCTACGTCGTCAGATGCCGCATTAATCCTTTTACCGGTTGAGAGACGTAATTGGCCCATTGCAATATCTTTATTGCTAGATTCCAATGCATTGTACGCGTTCATAGCCGGTATGTTAGTCCGAATCCTTGGTCCGGATGCTACAGCAGATGGCATAAATACCTCCATGTGTATTATTGACAAATACCTCGGCTTCCTGCCACTGTCTGACTTCCTATCATACAGACTATATCGTCTCAAATATGCAAAACTTTATACCCATTGCACTCTTTTTTAGACAAGCAATAAAAATGCCATTGATATACTTATCCCTTATAATAAACCGTATTTACTCTATCTACAAGCTATCATACATCAAAGAAAATTTACCTATACCTATCTTGTCATCAAAAAAATTTTTTTTTCGGTTGAATATGAGCAAGTATATAATATTGGACAATTCTATCCCACGCAGATTATTCAAGAAAAAAGCACAATATTAGACTAATTTTTCACAGGCATACCGCTTCGCATAACCCTCCATAGGAGAGGACTTCTGTTACCTAGTCGTAGGAAATGGTTTTGGTTAGTATTTTTTCTAAATTTTATTTCTACTTAAAAAAAAATTATTATATTTGTTTTTTTAAGTTTCGAGTTTATTTATAATGAGTACAAAAAAGATAAAAAATGCACTAATTTCAGTATCGGATAAAACTGGGATTGTAGATTTTGCGAAAGAACTAAATTCTCTTGGTATAAATATTTATTCAACTGGTGGTACGAAATTAATTTTAGAAGCCAATGATATTCCTGTTCAATCTGTTTCTGAAATCACAGGTTTTCCTGAAATTATGGACGGCCGTGTCAAAACTCTTCATCCTAAAATCCACGGCGGTTTGTTAGCCGACTTAGATAATGAAGATCATGTTAAACAAGCAATTGAACACGGTATCGAATCAATTGATTTATTAGTAGTGAATCTGTACCCATTTGAAAAAACTCTTCAAAAAGAAAATGTCACTCATTCAGAGTTAATCGAAAATATTGACATCGGTGGACCAACCATGCTACGCTCTGCTGCGAAAAACTACAAGCATACCACTGTTATTATTACACCTAAACGATACAGTGAAGTTCTACGGTATCTAAGTATTGAAAACGGTGAAATCCCCGAGGAATACAGATTAGAATTAGCAGGTGAAGTATTTGCCAATACTGCTTATTATGATTCATTAATATCAAGCTATTTCTTCGATAAAATGAATACTTCTTTCCCTGAAATAACTTCAATTCCTCTTAGAAAATTACAGGATTTGAGATACGGCGAGAACCCTCACCAATCAGCTTCACTCTACGGAAGTTTTGATACTATTTTCAAGAAACTACATGGCAAAGATTTGTCATTCAATAATATAATTGATATTAACGGTGCCTCGGGCTTAATTCTTGATTTCGTTGATGAAAAACCTGCGGTTGCGATTATCAAGCATACTAATCCATGTGGCGTGGGCATTGGCGATACTTTGGAAGAAGCATACAGAAAAGCCTTTGCTACCGATACAGTATCTCCTTTCGGTGGAATTATTGCATTTAACAAACCTGTAGATTTAGAAACTGCCAAAGCGGTTGATGAAATATTTACCGAAGTTCTTATCGCTCCAAAATTCAGTAATGATGCTTATGATTTATTGACTAAGAAGAAAAATCGAAGACTGCTTGAAGTAAATTATGCTCAAATGAAGAAGCATATTAAACTCGATTTTAGAAGCGTAGTAGGCGGATATTTAGTTCAGGAGCCGGATACAAAATTATACGAAGAAGCGAATTTACAAGTAGTTACCAAGCGTAAACCAACTGACGAAGAAATGAAATCTCTGCTCTTCGGTTGGAAAATTTGTAAATACGTAAAATCCAATACAATTGTATATAACAAGCATGACCGCACTCTCGGTATCGGGGCAGGTCAAATGAGCCGTGTTGATTCATCACGTATCGCATCTGAAAAGGCAAAATTGATGGGATTAGATTTGAATGGCTCAACCCTTGCGTCTGATGCTTTTTTCCCATTCGCTGATGGACTTTTAGAAGCTGCAAATGCGGGAGTTACTGCTGTTATTCAGCCAGGTGGCTCTGTTCGAGACCAAGAAGTAATCGACGCAGCCGACGAAAAAGGAATTGCAATGGTATTTACAGGAATGAGACATTTCAGACACTAAATTATATAAAGAGGGTAATCATGGGATTTACATTTTTTTTTAGAGATAATCATACACTTTCTCAGCTAATTACAGAAGGTATAAAGAGATTTCCGAATGCAAAAAAAATTAAAATTTGGGATGCTGGTTGTTCTAACGGTGCCGAGCCATTTACTTTAGCTATTCTTTTAGCAGAACATTTTGGTTCTGAGCTCTCCAACCGTGAAATAAAAATTTACGCATCTGATAATAACATCCAATCCGGTTTTGACAAACTTATCACTTCAGGTGAATATCCTTATCATCTTCTTTCACGTCTGCCTGATGGTATTTTGGAAAAATATTTTTCAAAAACCGGCAAAGATAATTATTACAAAATAAAGGACAGCATCTTGTCAATGGTAAAGTTTGTACATCATGATTTAACTACATACAAACCTTTTGAAAGAGATTTTTATGCGGTTCTGTGTAAAAATGTGCTTCTTCACCTAACCCCAGAAGAAAGAACAAATGTAGTCAAAATGTATCATTCAACACTCCTAAAAGACGGATTATTCTGCACAGAACAAACGCAACCTCTGCCTGAAGGAACGGAAAATTTATTTAAGCAAGTTGTATCAGATGCAAATGTATTCCAAAAAATAGGATAGTATATGTCTGTTGTTGTGCTCAAGAAAAACCCTAAAACTTACACCTGTATGTCATACCTAATCCATTCTGGAAATAAGTATGACCCACGGGGTGTAGTTATTGATCCCGGTACAGATTCGTTTACGATTGAAGAAGTCCGTTCATACAAAGGCTTGGGCGTATCCTCACCAATCACACATATAATACTGACTCACAATCACTTTGACCATGCAGGAGGAACTAAAGACTATATCGAACTGTGGAAACCCAAAGTTCTTGCATATTCGGTCAACGAGAATGTAACCGATAAAATCACGAACAAAATGGAATTAGATTTAGGCTATGATAAGGTTACGATGTACCACACTCCGGGACACACAGTGGACAGCGTTTCAATATATCTACACAAAGAAAAAGCCTTATTTACGGGGGATAACTCTATCAACATCAGAACAACTTTGGGGAGTTATCACACTAGCTTCATAGATGTATTGGAACTATACCTTTCACTTGATATAAAAACAATCTACTCAGGGCATGATGAGCCCCAAACAGAGTATATCTACGAAATGCTCGAAAACTCATTAAAGAATGTAAGACAAAGTCAGTTATTTACGTAAATGAAAATATTATCTATAGAATCGTCATGTGATGATACTTCTGCTGCTGTATTGGCAGATGATGTAATGAAAAGTAATGTAATATCCTCACAAAATTTCCATACGAAATTCGGAGGAATTATTCCGGAATTAGCCTCTCGTGCCCACCTCAAGGCAATCTCACCGATAGTCCGCCAGGCATTGGAAGATGCAAATACAAAAATCGAAGATATCGAAGCATTGGCGGTAACATCAAACCCCGGTTTAGTTGGTTCGCTTATAGTCGGTTCAAATTTTGCAAAGGGGTTAGCTATCAAATACAAACTTCCGGTAGTGCCGATTAATCATATAGAAGGACATCTTTATTCCGGTTGTTTACAAGACCGAAGTATAGAATTTCCATTTATCAGCCTCGTTGTTTCGGGCGGTCATACGAATATCTTCTTAGTCGAATCCTATACAAAATATGAAATTATCGGCTCAACTCGCGACGATGCCGCTGGCGAAGCATTCGACAAAATTGCAAAATTAATGGGCTTGGACTACCCGGGCGGTCCCGTAATTGATAAATTGGCAAAAGAAGGAAATCCGAAAGCATTCGATTTTCCAAGACCGATGATACATGAAAAACACTTTGATTTCAGTTTCAGCGGCCTGAAAACTTCTGTTCGTTACTTCGTTCACAAAACCTTTTCCGATGGTATTCCTGAAGAAAAAATGGCAGATTTAGCAGCATCAGTACAGGCAGCCATTGTCGATGTATTAGTAACAAAAACAATAAAATCAGCTAAGCAACATAAAGTCAATGGCATAGTCATAGCCGGAGGCGTATCTGCAAATTCGGAATTGAGAACGAAGATGGAGGAAGAATCAAAAAAAGTTGACTTATTCTCAATCGCTCCTGAGATGCAATACTGTATGGATAACGCGGCAATGATTGCCTTTCTTGCAAGCAAGAAAATTGAAGAAACCGGATTAGCACCATATTATGACTTAAGCTATACAGTAAACCCTTCCGCTATTCGAGCTTCGCAGAAGTAGGACTCCTGAGTCCGCCGTTGCGGTTTTTTTAGATTGACACACCCTTCCCTCCCCGAAACCCGCCGTTGCGGGTTCTTAACACAAGCTCCCTGAGCGGAGCCCACACTTGTGGGGAAGGGGCATTACATCTCTTATTTTCCTTCAC
>PDWI01004211.1_pt1 | contig 27159 bp, 20 predicted proteins | sample 1430891 | NCBI WGS metagenome assembly PDWI01 (sample SAMN01162508, study PRJNA174530) | Oral metagenome, whole genome shotgun sequencing project. | biome: Marine environment; feature: Marine mammal; material: Swab sample of the gingival sulcus; isolation source: swab sample of gingival sulcus... | reverse complement strand
ATTCAACTCCTGCATACGTGCCTCCATAGCGTGGATATGGGCAAAGGCTTGTTCTGTTTCCTCAAAGACCGTTCTTCCGTCCTCTGTCAAGAGGTGCTGAGGTAGATAAGCAACATTAACATCTTGTGGTACATTAACTTTACCTCGTGTTGCTGAGCGAACCCCCGCAAGGATTTTGAGCAGAGTACTTTTTCCTGCTCCATTTTTTCCCATAAGGGCTATTCTATCCTTTGGATTGATTACAAAGGAAATATCAGAAAATAAGGGGCTTGCCCCAATTTCTACGGTTAAACTATCTACCGAAATCATTTACTATAATTATACATTCTTTTACTTTACAAATATACTTATTTTAGAGGGAAAAACAGTAACCTAAAGAAACACTATAACGACGCTCAGCAGACAGTCCATAAGGATCTTGACGTGCATTACCCCAAATATCTCCCAAACCAAAAGTATAACGACCTTCAAGCTCGATACGATGATGCTGACCTATCGGAATACTAACTCCTGGACCACCACATAGCCCCCAAAAGAACTTACGTTCAATCTTCTCCTCATGCCTATATTTTCCAAAATTAGTAAAACTACTTTTGCCTTTTTCCTCCAAAGGATCTTGTAGCGTACTTCTTTCCATAAAATTATAGCCTATAATAGGACCAAGATTTACAAAGACACGAATTCCTTTATGAAAGGAAAGATAAAGATGTGTCAGTAAAGGCATATTCATCGTATGAATAGACCTTGTATAAGATAAATCAGGACGTTCCTCATAGAATTCCTTCCAACCTGATAGTGTATAATTTAATTCCAACTGTATTGATGCTCCTCGCTCCACATCAAAGCGAGCAAAGACTCCAGCTCCACCACCCAAGTACATAGCTTGAGGAACAGAGGGGATAAAGTCATATTTTGAGCCAAGGCTTGTTGCCTTTAGACCATAATAAAATTTTTGTTGAAAGGGTGGTTTCGTCTGAGCATAAAGTCCCTGCAAAGCCCAAAGGCTAAGCAGAGAGATTATTATTATTTTATAGAATGAAGATTTCTTCATAATCCCCTATTGATCTTGTAAAGACTTACGATAGATTTGACCATCAGGAGAGAATGTAATCCAGTAGAAACGCTTATTGTGATACAATGTTCCCTTTTTAGACAATTCGATATCCATCTGCAAGCCATCATAAGGGAGGCTATAAGCAAAATCTGGAAAGTTCTCTTGATATAGAGCATAAGCTCTTATGAAATAACGAGCAATATCATAAGCAAGCAAGCTATACTTTGGATAATTTGCCCCAACCTTCTTATCAAACCATGCACGATACTTAATCAAGAATTCTCGTATCTCTTGCATCTGTAAGTTGAGGTAAAAACTACTATAAATCGTTGTATTATGTCTGTGCATTAGCTCCTCAAAGTCTCTACCATAACTCTGCCACTGAGGGTAAGCAAAAACACGATAAGGAATAGTAGGAGGTAAAACAGAGAAGACATCATCTGCCATTTGCTTATCTGCAGAAATAGGAATAAAGATGGTATTAGAAAGCTCTACAACCTTTGTCCCATGAGAAATCTTACGCTCATGAAAGGAAATATCCTCACGGAGTAACTTCTTCTTAAGTTTACGTACAAAGCTACTCTCTTCACTCGATCCATTATTTAGAAAAACAATCGGCATCTGACTAAAATCTTGGATAAAATGTTCAATCGTAGCCCTCTCTAAGTCATCACTATTTTGGTGTAAAGCAATAAAGTTCTGTCCCTTGAGCCTAACACCATCAGCAGAGACAAATGGAGATAGGATATAGCTCTTCTTATTATCATTAGCTCGTGTCAAGAGTCTTAACTCCTCCTTACTTGTACCTGCAATAATAAGCTCTTTCCCCTCTAAAACATCATTATCTAATAGATTCTTAAGCTTGTCTTCATCATTTACAATCTCGGCTGTTAAACGAATTGACACGCCCTGTTTCTTTAGGTCATTAACTGCCATTAGAAAACCTTCATAGAATTCAACATAGTAGCTACTTTTTTCAAATGGTAGCATAAGCAGAACATCTACATAACGATCGTTTTCAAAGTCATCAGATATCTGAGTTTGTTCCAAGATAGGGGGGATCGTATCAGGAGCTGGCATCTGTGTCTTATCGGCAGGTAGGCTAACAGCTTTAATTGGGATCTTAAGCTTAACTCCAACAACAAATCGGTCCCTCGATATTTGAGGATTTGCAGTAAGAATAGCATCAATCGTTACACCATATCTACGACTAATACCATAGAGAGTCTCTCCTTTTTCAACGACATGTATATCTTGGTCTATCCCAAAATCTTGTTTCTCAATTTTGACACGACTATTGAGCCTAATAATCAACTTATCTCCGATTTTAAGTCCTTCAACTTTCAGCCAAGGATTTAGACGTTTGATACTCTCAATATCCGTATTGTATCGTTTAGCTAAGCCATAGAGTGTTTCTTTTGCCTGAACCTTATGTTCAAATATACGCACCTTCTTTTGAGCAAAAAGGCTACTAACAAAAAGGCTTAAAGTTAAAACAAGTAGCAGTCTAAGACTACTTTTAGTATAGGTATTCACTTCGTTTTTTCTTATTTATTATTTTTATTTAGCTCTTGCTTATGCTTTCTTTCTATATCTTTCCTACTCTTTTCTTTCCTTTCTCGAAGACTCTTCCAAATAGGGTAAAAAGTTACAAAAGCCGAAGCCATAATAGCCAAGCAAGTAAATATATTCTTAATCCCAAATCTCAGAAAGATGATAAAGAAGACAAGCCAAAGAATTGCTATAAATATAGATTGATTTTTAGATAACGGTCTTTTATAAGCCATAGCATAAAATCTTATTTCGTTCTTGTACCAACAAAATCTATTAGTTCGAGCAATGCAGTTTGACAGTCGGAAGTTGGGAATTGCTCAACTATAGCTTTAGCCTCATCAGTAAGCTTATCCATATACTTTATTCCGTAATCAATCCCCCCTCTATCGATAGCAAAGCTAACGAGCCTCTTCACATTTGCTTGATTAAAGTCCTTACTCTTTATAATCTGCATACAAGCCTGCCCCTCTTGGCTCTGCTCCTTATCCTCAAGTAGAGCATACAAGAGCGGGAGCGTTACCTTCCCCTCTTCAATATCATGTCCAGTAGGCTTGCCGACATCATCAGTATAGTAGTCAAATATATCATCACGTATTTGAAATGCCAAGCCAAGCAGTTCGCCACAGCGTTTAAGGGCTTGTATCTCACTTTCCTTTGCCTTAACAGTAATCCCTGCTATCTCTGCACAAGAGCTAAAGAGGATTGCTGTCTTCTGCTTGATGACGTCCATATAATTCTCTTCACTAAGGAGAACATTTTCAGCAGCTTCGAATTGACGAATCTCTCCTTCAGTAAGCTCCCTCCCTATGGAAGAAACAATACCTATGATACGTAAGTCTTGTAGCTCTATAGCACTAATAAGAGCTGACGAAAGGACAAAGTCTCCCATGAGTACAGCTACCCTATTATCAAAGATAGCATTAAGCGTTGGACGACCACGACGTATCAATGCCTTATCAATGACATCGTCATGAATAAGCGTAGCTGTATGGATTAGCTCCAGAAGAACTGCCGAATTTATCGTTGCCTCAGGCAGTGGCAAGCCGTACATACCAGCCATAAGACTGGTCATAATAGGTCGTACCATCTTCCCTGTTGCTTGTGAGAGATGGTCAACAGCAGTCTGTAGCCATTCGCTCTTAGTACTAAGCATCTCTTCAAACTGCCGATGAAAATCTGCTACATAATGGGCAACTGGGCTTTTAATTATATCTAATTTATTCATTTTATCTTATTCGAAGTGTCTAAGCACTTAAGAATTCTTGTAATTGCTCTGCACTTACATTATGTTCCAACTCGCCATGATAAGCAAGTGAAATAGTCCCCCTCTCTTCACTGATGATGATAACCTTGGCGTCTACTTTCTGAGAAAGCCCAAGGGCAGCACGATGCCTAAGCCCCAAATCTTTATTTAAGTCAGGCGTATGAGCTACTGGTAGCACACAGCCTGCTGCTTTAATCTTCCCCTTAGCAATCATCATCGCACCATCATGCAAAGGGCTATTAGTAAAGAATATCGTCTCAATCAAACGAGCATTTACTTCAGCATCAAAGCGTTCTCCAGCAAACATCCATGCACTAATATCAATATTCTTCTCAATAACAATTAAAGCTCCAACTTTCTTCTTTGCCATATTCATACAAGAGAGTACAATCGGAGCAATATAATCTAACTTTTGTTCATCAGTAGTTTTATTCATTAGTAAGAGTCGCCTAAACTTACGCCAACGTTCTGCTGAACCAATCGTAACCAAAAACTTCTTAATCTCCTCTTGGAAAATAATAATTAAGACTAAAGCTCCGATACTAACAAATCGATCAAGGATAGTCCCCATGAGCCGCATCTCGAGAACCTGAGAAATTAAGATCCAAAGAGCAATAAAAGTCATAATCCCCATAAATAAGGCACGGCTACCAGAGTTCTTTAATACATAATAAATATAGTATAAGAAGACCGCAAGTAGCGTTATGTCTAATATATCTTTAATTGAATGGGGGAGATACCACATATATAGCTCTTATTTATAGATATGTTTGATTATATTCTTTGGGCTAAGTCTCGGAATCAGTCCACATAGTCTACGACATTCAACAGCTTCCTTAACATCATGTACACGAAGAATATTTGCACCATTCATCAAGGCAAAACTATGTAAGGCTGTTGTTCCGTTAAGAGCCTCCGAAGGCTCTATATCAAGAGCCTTGTATATCATACTCTTACGAGAAACACCCACAAGCATAGGCTCTTCTAAAAGAGCCTGTATACGTGGCATCTGAGCCAATAGTTCATAATTCTGCTCTAAACTTTTACCAAAACCAAAACCTAAGTCAAGGATTATATCATGCAGCCCTTTCTCTCTAAGACGATCAATACGCCGAACAAAGTAATCGCAGACCTCCTTAGTCAAGTTTTGATACTCAGTATTACTTTGCATCGTCTGAGGAGTACCTCGCATGTGCATCAGGATATAGGGGACTTGTAGGTCTGCCACTGTCTCAAACATAGCCTTATCCATCTCACCTCCAGATATGTCATTGATTAGGGCAACTCCATATTCCTCCACACAACGGCGAGCAATATCTGCACGAAAGGTATCAACCGAGACCTTCAGCTGTGGCATTTCTTTCTGAATAAAGTCAAGGGCTGGTACAAGACGAGCAAGTTCCTCCTCTACACTTATATGCTCAGCATTAGGGCGAGAACTATAAGCCCCTATATCAACGAGGTCTCCACCTTCTGCTTCTATCTGACGAAGACGTCGCTCCAAGTCATGTAGGGAGCAACGGCTCTCGGCATAGAAAGAGTCTGGTGTCAGATTAACAATTCCCATGATGAGGGCTTGCTGACTAAGGTCTATGACTTCGCCTTTTATATTAAGCGTTTGTTTGAGCATTTTCTTTATTCTGAATATCCTAAATACACTTGACTTGTAAAGTTATAAAATATGCACCACCTAAGCAAATTTTAGTTTTCTTTCCCAAAGGAGTATTTTCCACTTGTAAGGGCAACACTATACAAAAAAAGAAAGCCTCATCAGAGCTTAAATTCTAACGAGGCTTTATACTTACATTGATTGCATTTACTTCTTTAACATTAAACCTTATCAATAATCATATAAAAAGCAACAAGCCAAATAGAAGACTTCTCAGTCTCTACTTAGCTTGTCTATTGCTTCTTGTTGTAATTTTATTGTTTGAGTCTGGAGGGTTTTATTTTACTTTCGCCCCTTTAAGCGAAAGAGAGAAAATTAGCGTAGTCAAGTCCTTGCTCTATCTCCTTTAGAGAGTTATTCCCCTTATTACAAGAAGATAAGCCAAGTAGACTAATAAAAAAACTATTACAACACTAACGCTCGTCTTAAACTTCATATAGTCTATCTAATCTATTGTTAAACTATTTAATTAAATCTGCCACAAAGATATAGGATATTCCCCCTTGCCACAATACCTAATTATGGGGATTTTAAGGAAAGTCTTGAGTATATAATAAGGAGATGCCATAACGACATCTCCTTATCTATTTTGTTGAAGTCCTTCTTAGAACTGATAACCTATTGTCATGTAAACAAGACCGTTACGTCGTGTTGTATTATATTCTATCAGATTCTTAACTTCAGGACACTTCTGATTTGCTACATCTGAGATACTCATATCAATACCTGCACGCAGGTATATACCATGATAAGCATACATAGCATTTATGCCCCAGCCAAACTCAAAAGGCTTAAATGGGCTTTCACTTTGAATCTTATACAGACCTTCTAAATCTCCACCCTTAGAGCTTAAGTTAAACCCGACAAAAGGACCTGTAGCAAGATAAAACTCATTATCTCGAAATGACATCTTCATTGAAGCCTCCAAAGGAATCTGCAGATACATCATACCTACCTTATGCTTACTATTCTTAATCCTCTCTCCTTTATTTGTCAAAGTTAGACCAGATACGAGGGCAAAATTCGTATGTTCAAAAGGGAGAAGAACCTGTCCTGACAGACGCATACCAATAAGAGGATCTCCACTTAGGAAGTGATAGATCTTAGAGTAGGTTACACCAGCCTCTGCACGATACTTAAGTTTGCCAATTTGTGCCTTAGCCGTAGTAAGGCTAAGGAGAAAGATACTCAATAGAGCTAATAATTTAATCTTTGATTTCATAATTTTCATTTATTTATAATAAACAAAGATAAGTATTTCTATTGATAAAAGTCCACGCAGGCTCTACTCTTAAGAAAAGGTTTTACCAGCTCTCTTGCCACCCTAAGATGTTCTGGATGCTCGGCATAGCAGGGTAAATCCTCTGCGGAAGGCAGTAGAGCCTCCAACATAAAGTGATAAGCCTCCGCAGGGTTCTCGTTGAAGTAAACCTTAAGACTACTAAGACAAGGGATAGTATGTAGTAAGTCTTCAAGAGCCACTTTTATCTTCTCAAGTTGTTCTTGCATCTCTTCTTCTGAGGAGAACTTAGTCTCATCAAGAGCAAATAGTACGATGTGTCTAAACATAGTTATCTGTATTTGATACTACAAAAAAAGAGAGACAAAATCTATGTATAGCCTTGTCTCTCTATTAAATCTAATTAGATATATGCTTATAGCAACTCTTCGATAGCCTTCTTAAGGTTATCCTTGCTTTGAGCACCAACTAACTTATTTACAACTTCTCCATTCTTAATAAAGAGAATTGTAGGAATGTTGCGTACGCCAAACTGCCCAGGGAGTTCGTTGTTTTGATCCACATCGCATTTACCGATGTTTACACGTCCTTCGAACTCTACTGCAAGCTCCTCAATAAGAGGACCAATCATTTGACAAGGACCACACCATGTTGCCCAAAAGTCTACAACCAAAGGCTTAGCATCAGCCTTATATTCTGCAAAGTTCTGATCTGTAATTTGTAATGCCATAATAACTTTTTATTTTAATGTTAAACAATTTTATTCTATTTCATAATAAGTCTCCAGTGAGAGTTATCTTGAGTATCGTCTGATTCTGCAACAGCAAGCTCAAGCTCGCTATCCTCGTCCTCTTCTTCATTGTAGATAACAGGCATTTCTGTCTTGTTTTCCAAGAAGAAGCACTCCAATTCTCGTGATGGAGCAATCTTAGCTCTTCGATAACTATAAGGAATACTATACTTCTCCACTGGATGCTGCACTCTTATATTAAACCGAGCAGTACCAATATTGTTCTCAAGAAGCTCTTCTAAGCTATCAATAAATTTTTCATTTATAGCCTCTAAAGGTATAGTTAGTTCGACTTCTGAGATAAGTTTATCGTATACTTCCTCCAAAAGTTCTAAACGGTTTATCTTAAGTTCTTGGGTTTCATGCTCTCGTCCCTTTGTCAGATGACGTTTTTCTATTATTTGTCCATGGATAATTACACGCTGCCCCTTCCCTAAAAGATGCTTAAACTGAGCATATTGAGAACCAAAAAGAACGAGTGTTGTCTCTCCTGTAAAATCCTCAAGACTGAAACGGCCATAAGTATTTCCCTTCTTGCTAACTTGCTCAGAAGAGTTTGTTATCAATCCTGCAAAGATAACATGTTTACCACATTGTATTCCCTGTAGATTTTGCTCAATGTCAAGACAAGGCGTATTGCAATAATAATTAAGGATAATATCAAATTCATCTAAAGGATTGCCTGATAGATAAAGCCCATTAACCTCTCGCTCTGCCTCAAGTCTGACTAACTCACTGATAGATGCCTTATCAACATATGGAGGACGAGGTTTAGCAATCGCCATAGCCTCATCATCGGCAAACAAGGACAAGCCTCCACCATTACTATTCTTTTCATCTTGAATACTCTGTCCATAGCTAACAAGTTCAGTAAGGAAAGGATAGCCTTGAGCCCCATCATTAACCATCATATAGGCTTCTCGTTCAATACCAAAGCCATCAAAAGCACCAGAGTAAACAAGGGCTTCAAGTGTTTTCTTATTACAGCTCTTAAGGTTTACTCGCTCAAAGAAATCGTAGACATCTTTGAATGCTCCATTTGTCTTTCGCTCTTGAATAATATCCTCGACAGCCTTACTACCAACACCTTTCACTCCAGCCATGCCAAAGCGAATGTCATTATTACTATTTACACTAAATTTATAGAGCGACTCATTAACATCAGGAACAAGAACTTTAATACCCATGTTCTTACACTCACTCATCAACTTTGTGATTTCAGTGATATTACTCAGATTACGGCTCATATTACCAGCCATAAACTCTGAAGGATAGTGAGCCTTTAGATAAGCAGTCTGATAAGCAACCCAACTATAGCAAGTAGAGTGGCTCTTATTGAAGGCATACTCTGCAAACTTCTCCCAGTCTCCCCAGATTTTATTAAGCGTTTCTTCTTTATGCCCATTAGCAATACCACCCTTAATAAACTTAACCTTCAGCACTGCCATCTTATCAGCAAGCTTTTTACCCATTGCTTTACGGAGGTTATCCGACTCCCCACGAGTGAAGTTTGCCAGCTCACGCGAGAGTAACATCACCTGCTCCTGATAGACTGTAATACCATAAGTATCTTTCAAATAACGTTCCATACAAGGAATGTCATAGGTAATCTTTGACGGGTCTTTCTTTCGCTCAATAAACTCGGGGATATATGCCAAAGGTCCTGGGCGGTATAGGGCATTCATCGCAATGAGATCATCTAAGCATGTTGGGGCAAGTTCACGTAGATACTTACGCATACCAGCCGATTCAAACTGGAATGTCCCTATCGTAGCACCTTCCTTATATAGCTCAAAAGTCTTCTCATCATCAAGAGGGATTCCTTCAATATCAATATCGATATTATGACGTTCCTTAATATTACTTAGGGTTTCTTTGATGATAGATAGAGTCTTCAATCCCAAGAAGTCCATCTTGATAAGCCCAGTCTCCTCAATAACCTTTCCTTCGTATTGAGTCGTCAATACCTTCTCCCCTGTTGCGGTATCTTTTGCTGTAGAGACTGGCACAACCTGATCAATAGGCATTTTACCAATGATAATACCACAGGCATGGACTCCTGTATTACGAATTGTTCCTTCTAAAGCTGAAGCATACTTAATAGTATCTGAAAGAGATTTGTTACGACTAAGGGAAGCTTCTTTTAGTTCTTGAACATGTTCAACAAAGTCTTTGAGCTTAGGCTTCTTGACTCCGGGTAGCTTGTCAGGGATAAGCTTTGTCAAGCGATTACTTTCTGCTAGAGGAAGACATTGTACACGAGCAACATCCTTTAATGCTCCTTTAGTTAGCATCTTACCAAAGGTAATGATATGTGCCACACAGTCATGACCATATTTATCTGTTACCCATTTAAGCACTTCGTAGCGTCCATCGTCGTCAAAGTCAATATCCACATCAGGCATTGATATACGATCAGGATTTAGGAAACGTTCAAAAAGGAGGTCATACTTAATAGGGTCAAGATTCGTAATCCCCAAGCAATAAGCAACAGCCGAACCTGCAGCCGAACCACGCCCTGGTCCTACAAGGACACCCATCTTACGAGCCGCTGCAATAAAGTCCTGTACAATCAAGAAATAACCTGGGAAACCCATATCATTGACTGTCTTCAACTCAAAGTCAATACGCTCACGAATCTCAGCTGTTATTTCAGGATAGCGTCTCTTTGCCCCTTCGTAAGTCAAGTGTTCTAAGTACTCCTTAGCATCAGCAAAGCCTTCTGGTATAGGGAAATCTGGCATCAATGGAGGATTATCGATAGAGTAATACTCCACCTTATCTGCGATTTCAATAGTATTGCTCAATGCTTCAGGAAGATCCTCAAAGACAGCGTTCATCTCCTGCGTTGTCTTAAACCACTCTTCTTTAGAGTATAGCATCTTACGTTGAGGCTTGCTATTTGTCAGCCCCATACCTACACCTGACTGCTCATTAGGGTCTAAGAACTGACCTGTACTTAAACAGATTAGGCGTTCATGAGCCTCTGCATCTTCCTTATTTAGGAAATGGCTGTCATTTGTCGCAATAAGCTTGACTTCATGCTTACGAGCAAGTTCTATAAGAACATTATTCACCCTTTGTTGATACTCGTAGGTCTCTTGATTCCCAGTTGTATTAGAGGCTTTATGTCGTTGAAGCTCCAGATAAAAATCATCTCCAAAGATAGACTTAAACCACTTGATACTTTCTTCTGCCCCCTCTATATCATTATGTAAGATACGTTGAGGAATCTCCCCTCCTAAACAAGCAGTACTGACAATAAGCCCCTCATGATATTGCTCAAGAATCTCTTTGTCTATACGAGGTTTATGATAAAAACCTTCTGTCCAAGAGAGGGAAACTAATTTAATTAGATTTTGATAACCCTGCTTATTTTTAGCCAATAAGATGATGTGCCAGCCACTTGTATCAATCTTCCTTGTTGGTCGTAGAGGATCTATATCATCTGAAGACTGAGAATGGCGACTACGCCTTGCACAATAGCCTTCACAACCAATAATAGGTTTAAATAGCTTCTTTTCTAATCCTTGAATCTCTTGATTAAGGCTATCTATCTGCTCTTGCTCCTCTGGGCTAAGGCTTTGGCTTTCAGCCTTCAGCTGTAGGACTTCAAGAAGCTTTTTCTTTTCTTTGATTAAAGAATTAGTACCAGAGTTTTTACTGTTGATATAGTTATAGAACTCTTTAATCCCAAACATTGCCCCATGATCTGTTAATGCTACTGCAGGCATACCATCATCAATAGCCTTATCTACAATACCTTTTACAGATGCCTGTCCATCTAATATAGAGTAATATGAGTGGACATGCAGGTGTACAAATGGGTTTAGTTCTTTCATTCTAATAACTATCTGAGCTTATGTGCTTTTACTTAATATCTTAATCTAAACAGTCTATTTTCTCTTAGCAAAAGAGCTGTATTTTCCTTATGACAAAGATATGCTTTTTTGCTTTTCTCTCCTAAGATTTCAGATTTTTCTTAATAAAAAAAGAATGTGTAACAAAACTTTCATCTTGATACACACTCTTTGTCCCTTGAGGTTCCTGGCGGATTCGAACCGCCGTCAACGGTTTTGCAGACCGGTGCCTAACCACTCGGCCAAGGAACCTTTTTGATTTCGTATGCAAAGAAACGATTTTATTCTCAAAAAAACAAATTTAACCGAAATAAATTTATCTGGCACATTCCATTATCAAAGTGCAAGTCTTGGCATATCCCAGTATTCAGAGCAAGGGTAGCTTTTAAGGATTTTCAGGCTACTTCCAGAGTAGAAAAATTGAATATAGACTATTTCTAAAAATGATATATATTACTTTTTCAAATAACACATATAACTTTTTTGACTAACATATGTTATTTCTTTATTTAACATACGTTATTTTCTTAACATTTCAACACAAAGAAAAACAACAAATCAAACAGCTGAAAATAAGAATGTTATGCTTAAGTAAAAACATAGAGGGAATAGTGAAAATTACATTTCACCATTCCCCCTATATATTTAAGTCAAGAATAGAGAATAAGGTCTAACCCATTATTCTCTATGCTCTATGCCTAATAGTCGCCCTCGAGTAAGTGCTGACTGAAACCAACCAAATGACGAAGGTTTACTAAGACTTCCGTTGTCTCCTGAAGCATATTCATATAGACAAGAGAAACCTTTAGACGCTCCTTACCACCCTGATAAGTACGCTTCATCTGTTCCTTACGCATTTCCTTAACCTTGCGACGAAGTTCCTTGCCCATTGCCTTAGTCTTCTTAACGTCTTCAATCTTTTCAGACGAAATCAACTGATGAACCTGCTTGATATAATCCAAGACCTCATCACGAACAGGTACAAACTCAGCCACGAACTCCTCTGGCATTGGGTTGAAGTTATTACCAACGTGTTCACTACAAACCACAGACGAACGCTCCAAGGCATAGCTCATCTGCAAGCAAGCATTAGCACCTAGGTGAAACCACATATTTTTCTCCAGAACAGCCTCATTGGATAGGCGACGAAGACTAATCGTTTCCTTACGACGCATAGCCTTGAATTGACGCTTGTGAACCTCCGTATTGTCTTGTACAAGCGATAACTTAGATAGATTCTCTTCAAGGAAACCACATGTTAGATCAGTGTAATCACTCGCAATATTCTCCAAATGACGCAACTGATTTAGACGAACGTGTTGAGAAAGTAAGCCCCAAATTTCCTCTTCCTTCTCACTATTCATAATCTCAATAAATAGCTTGTCCTCTTTGTCGTTCTTCTTCTTTGTAAAGAGATGATTTGAGAATAAGAGGAAGATAGCTAAGACAATAAGCAGAGCCATCGCAATAAAGCCTCCATAATACATGATAAGAGCAAGCGTACCAGAAATTAAGAATGCTCCTGCAGCAGTAACAAACCAGCCACCGACAACACTCATCACACCAGTAAGACGACTTACAGAACTTTCACGTCCCCAAGCTCTATCCGCAAGAGCAGTACCCATTGCAACCATAAAGGTTACATAAGTTGTAGAAAGAGGAAGTTTGTAAGATGTACCGATAGAGATAAGAAGAGCGGCAAGCACCAAGTTTACAGAAGCACGAATCAAATCAAAGGCTGCCCCCTTCTCAAGAGCGACTCCCTCACGAGAAAAACGGCTATCAATCCAATTCTGAACAGGCTGAGGTGTTACCTTATCTACAGCATCTGACATTTTACTTGCAAGCCTTACAATACGACGAGACATTCTCGAAGAACCGAAGCCTTCTTCTACCTCATCTTGACTTGATAGATTTACAGAAGTACGGATAACATTGTGAGCAGACTTTGAGAAAACCAAAGCAAGTACCATGATTGCTCCTGCTCCAATTAGGAAGTAGATAGGCGTTGATGCGGGTAGGTTATTTGCACCCATTAGATAAGAGTCGTAAGCTCCATCTCCATGAACAGTATAATCTTGATAAGCAGAAACCCCAGAAAGCGGAATACCGATGAAGTTTACCAAGTCATTACCAGCAAATGCCAAGGCAAGAGCAAATGTTCCTGCAAGAATGATAATCTTAAAGATATTGACCTTTAGCCAATGTAATGTCTGCATCAAGATTGAAGTAAGAACAAAAGCCCCTGCTATGATATACATTGCATTAGCAGTTAAGAATGCCTTAGCATCTTCCGTCATAAAGTTAGCCTTCTTAAAGCCCTTGAAGATTAAAAAGTAAATGATACAAGTCAGAGCCAAGCCACCAAATACACCAGCTAAGTAGTTAAGCCTCTTCTTGTACTGGAAAGTAAAAATCAAACGTGTGATGTACTGCACAATTGCACCAAACATAAAGGCTATAGCTACAGACATGAAGATTGCAATAATAACCTGTAAGGCTTTCGAAGTATTGATTAGCTGACTTATTTCAAAGTCTCCTAAATGTCCTCCAGTTGCTTTATGAATAACTTTCTCTATTCCATTAGCCAAACGAACTATAAAATCATCTCCTTGAATCTTTGTAATAGCTTCGCCGTTTCCAATCTTAATCATTGAGATGCAGAAAGATGCCCCCAATAAGTTAAAGATCATGGATACCGTCGTAGATGTCGGCAAGCCCAGAGAGTTAAAAATATTCATCAACAGAATGTTCGCAACCATTGCTGTTACACAGATAATAATTACCTGCATAAAGGTAAAATACTCTGGGTGATAGATACCATTACGAGCAATATCCATCATACCATTACTTAGAGAAGCTCCAAGTATGACCCCTGCTCCAGCTACAGCTAAGACGACCTTAAAAGGAGCAGCCTTTGCACCGATGGCAGAGTTTAGGAAGTTTACGGCATCATTACTGACCCCTACCGTGAGATCAATAACGGCAAGTATGCCGAGAAAAATAACAATACAGAGAAAAATTGTTCCCATACGCTTATATTTTAAGTGTTATCAATATCAATTAAATTTGTCATAAGGCTAATAAACTCATCTTCAGAATAGAGTTTGATGCCTAATTTAGTTGCTTTCTCCAGCTTAGACGGTCCCATTTTCTCGCCTGCTAAGATGAAATCGGTCTTAGATGAAATAGAAGAAACAAGTTTTGCCCCAAAGCGTTCTAAGAGCTTCTTATATTCATCACGGCTATAATGCGTAAACGTACCACTAATTACGCAAGTTAGTCCCTTGATAGGGCTTTGTTCTAACACATCTTCAGAAAGGCTCTCCTCCACTCTTTCTTCAAAAGCCAAACCAAAAGCTCTAAGTTCTTCAATTAAAGCCTTATTCTGCTCAGAAGTAAAGTAGTCTAATATACTTTGTGCCGTAGTAGGTCCTATGTCTTCTACTTCACAGAGGCTCTCAAAAGTTTGTGCTTGTAATAAATCAATTGTAGGGAATGCCTTAACTAAGGTCTTGGCTGTCGTCTCGCCGATATGACGGATACCCAAGCCAAATAGAATAGCTGAATAAGGACGCTGACGACTTGCATCAATAGAGGCTACTAATTTATCCGCACTCTTTTGCTTAAAACCGTCTAAAGTTTGTATCGCATCACTTGTAAGCTTATAAAGGTCAGCAATAGATTTGATTAAACCATTCTGGAAAAGGTCATCAATCGTCTCAGGACCTATGCGAATGTCTGCTGCCTTGCGTGAGCAATAATGCTCAACTTTCCCCATTTGCTGTGGTATGCAGGCTTCTTGATTAGGGCAGAAGTAGCCAGCCTCTCCTTCAACACGTTCCAACTTACTTTGGCAAGACGGACAATGTGTAGGGAATACAACAGGCTCATCAAAGATGTCTCTATCTCTTTCCTCTACGCCAACAATCTTAGGAATAATCTCTCCACCTTTTTCTACAAAAACACTATCTCCGATATGTAGCTTAAGTCCTGCGATAAAGTCAGCATTATGCAAAGAGGCTCGTTTAACTGTCGTACCTGATAATTGTACCGCCTTTAGATTTGCTACAGGGGTAATAACACCCGTTCGTCCTACTTGATAATCAACAGATTCAAGAATTGTCTTCTTCTGCTCAGCAGAGAACTTATAAGCTATCGCCCAACGGGGACTTTTAGCTGTATAACCCATCTGCTCTTGTGCTTTGATAGAATCAACTTTTAAGACCACTCCATCGGTTGCCACAGGCTCATCAAAGCGAGCCTTATCCCAGTGGTCTAAGAAAGCATAAACTTCGTCAAGAGAAAAACATAGCTGCATAGCTTTCGAAATCTTAAAGCCCCAGCTTTCGCACTGCATCAAGCGTTCATTGTGGCTGTCGGATAGCTCTGGGCATGCAGGCACATAATAAAAGAAAGCATCAAGGCGACGATCAGACACAACTTTTGTATCAAATTGTTTGAGCGTTCCACTTGCTGCATTACGAGGATTAGCAAAAGGAGTCTCCCCAGCTTCCAAGCGTTCAGCATTGATGCGTTCGAACTCCTTGAAAGGTAATAGAATTTCTCCTCTAATTTCAAAATCCTTGGGATAGCCTTCACCTTGTAATTTAAGAGGGACAGATCTAATAGTTCGTACATTTGCCGTTACATCATCGCCAGAGACTCCATCGCCACGCGTTACTGCTCGTACTAAAACTCCATCTTCATAAATAAGTGAAATAGACAAACCATCGTACTTAAGTTCTGCATTGATTTGAAAATCTTTACCCAAATCACTTTCTACACGTTGATAAAAATCCGCTACTTCTTCATAGTTATAGGTATTACTAAGCGAAAGCATTGGATAGCGATGCTTAACAGATATAAAAGCTTCGTTTCTATCGTTACCTACACGCTGTGTAGGAGAGTCTAAAGTGATAAATTGAGGGTATTGCTCTTCTAAAGTCTCCAGCTCTTTGAGTAATAAATCAAAACTCTTATCATCAATCAAAGACTGAGATAGCACATAATAATGATAGTTGTACTTATGTATCTGCTCACGTAAGAGCTTTATTTTCTTTTCTATCTGTTCCATATCTGATAGTAAACAAGAGATTCATAAGTGCCGTTACTCCAATACCATTCTGGCAAAACTGCTGTTTGTTCAAAGCCTACACTTTGAAATAGGTTGCAGGCTGCTTCATTGGATTGAAAAGTCTCAGCATAAATCATTCGACAGTGTAAAATATCAAAAGCATAAGTCTTTGCAAAGTCTATCAATTCACTTGCAAATCTTTTACCTCGTGCTTCTTCTATAATATAAACGCCAAGTCCTAACTTCTGATGCAGTGGTTCATAGTCTAAAAGCTGTAAATAGCCAATAGGCTCTCCTGTATCTAATCGTTCCACCAAGAGAACAAGCTGTCCATCTTCCAGAATCGAGTTATTAGAATAAAGGATATAGTCTTTAATAAACTTATGCGAAAGAGGATTAAGTGTCATAGACGAAGTCCAAGAGCTAAGTTCATTCTCCCAAGTAAGTAAGAGTTCTTCATCTTGCTCTTCAAAGGAACGTAGGCTTAATCTATTCGTCTTGAACTGCTTCATCATCTTAGTTTTTTAGAGAGCGAAGGAATCCTCAAAGTTAGTTCGACTAAGAATTGAACGCCCAAGCGTTAATTCATCAGCATATTCGATCTCATCTCCAATAGCTACCCCTCGTGCAATAATTGAAACTTTAACGTCCTGCTCCAAGGTTTTGAGTTGTCGATGAATGAAGAAGTTTGTCGTATCTCCCTCCATCGTTGTGCCAAGGGCAAGGATGATTTCCTTAACTTGTTGCTCTGAAATTCGGTTGATTAGACTATCAATCTGCAAATTCTCAGGACCGATGCCATCAATAGGCGAAATCACACCACCAAGGACATGATATAAGCCTCGGTATTGCCCAGTATTCTCGATTGCCATAACATCGGCTACATTCTGCACCACACACACAAGCGAAGCATCTCTTGATGGATTCGCACAGATTTGACAAGTTTCTGTATCACTGATATTATGGCAACACTGACAATAAACGATATTTTCTCGCATATTAACGATAGCAGAGCCTAAAGCTCGAGCCTCGTCTTTGCTATTTGCTAAAATATAAAGAGCGAGCCGTAAGGCTGTCTTCCTCCCCACCCCTGGAAGGGAAGACAATTGCTCTACGGCTCGCTCTACTAATGATGATGGATACTTCATTTAATCCTCTATCTCGTCATCTGTATCTATTTCTGTTCCAGCCTTATCATAGAATTTATATTCTAAGAAAGCCATACTTGCATCAGAGGTTATACGCAATCCTGGACCAATTGACGAGAAACGCCAAATAAAGGCTTTAGAGAATAAACCCTTGTTTAGATAAGCTGCGATGATTGGATTAACATGGACATTAAGATAGCGTAACTTCTTATGAAACATAAACTGTTCAATCTCAGCCTTTAGGGTCTCAATAAAAGTAATGGTTGAAGACACCTTCCCTTTACCATGACAGCATGGACAATCTTCTTCTGTCTTAACATGAACGACCTCACGAACACGCTTACGTGTTATCTGCATAAGGCAGAGTTTCGTCAATGGTAGCACTTCTGGTTTTGCCTTGTCTGCTTTAAGTAAGTCCTTCATCTTATTATACAAAGCTCGCTTATTAGCAGGATCTCGCATATCAATAAAGTCTACCATTATAATCCCTCCCATATCTCTCAAACGGAGCTGGCGAGCAATCTCTTCGGCAGCAAGGTCATTGACCTCTACTGCAATCTCTTCGGCGGACTTATCTCTTCGAAAAGCACTGGCACTATTAACGTCAATAACATTCATAGCCTCTGTCTTCTCAATCACTAAGTTTGGCGGAGTCTTTCCAGCCTCAAGCTTAACCTTTCGACCAATCAGACGCATCATCTGATTCGTAATGCCCTCCTTATCGAAGATATTTACCTGCTTATTGCTATGGTAATTAACTTGATTGGCATTACCGAGAGAACGCTCAGACACATAGTCTAATATCTCCTCGTAGACCTCTTTATCATTGACAACAATAGAGCCAAAGTCATTACCATACTCACGTATTAGCGTAAAGAGACGATCCTGTCCTTTGTGAATACAGCCTAACTTAGATATTTTCTTTGGAGATGTCTTATCGACTTTACTCTTTGCAATCAGAGACCTGAGTTTCTTATAGCAAGTTTCCCACTCATCATTTAGCAGCTTAAGTTCTGTCTCAAGGGTTTCCTCATCTTTCCCCTCTGCTGCTGTACGAATAGTAATAGAGTAATAGTCATTAGTTCTAAGGTTATTGACAATAGCCTTAAGACGTTTAGCTTCTGCCTTATTACGTATTTTACTTGATACGTGAGTCTGAGAAGCTCCTTTCTTAGCTAAATCAGAGAAAGGCTTCAGAAGGAAATAATTCCCCACAAAGGCAATCTCTGAAGTTACTGTCGCAGGCTTTGAGGAAATAGGCTCTTTATCTATAGAAACGAGCATATTATCTCGATTCTCGAGATAGTCTAAGTTCCTGATCTGATCATTTAAGCTCTTTTCTAATTCATCGTTAGACTGATGAGCCTGATTCACTAATTCGCCAAGTGGCGTATTCTTATCAGCAAAGACATCTTTGATGACAAGAGAAAGGAATGCCTGAGAGTAGCAAAAACTACGTGTAATAAGACGAGATGCAAAGAAGAGACTGGACGATTTACCGATATTGACGAAAGCACTCTTTGAGTTCGGTGTCATATTTACCTGACCTAAATAGATATTACCTTTAAGATAGATGGCACTTCTATTTTCGTCATGTAGTTCAACAAGCTTTTCATTTTCCAAAAGAGCTATCCTATTGCGACTCTCGGCAATATCTATTACAAATTTTCTTTTTAGCTCTTGCATTTTCTTCTAAATAAATAAGTAAAGGAGAGAAACAGAAGTATTAACTTCCGACTTCTCTTCTTAAGTCTTTTCTTACGCTTATGAGTAGCCATTTTATGACGTTTTCTTTTCTTTCCGCTTGGCATAATTTCTAATATTTATAGTTAAACAATAATTTCTAAACAAATGGGTTGACTACCCTTCCAAAACTTCGTTAGAGAACATCTTAGAAGGCTTGAACGCTGGCACGCGACGTGCTGGAATTGTGATAGTCTTAGCCTTAGAAATATCACGAGCTGTCTTAGCCGCACGTTCCTTAATAATAAAACTACCAAAACCTCTAAGATAAACATTTTCCCCTCTTACAAGAGAAGCCTTCACTGCGTCCATAAACGCCTCTACAACAAGTAGCGTAGATTCCTTATCGATACCTGTTCCCTTCGCTATTTCGCTAACGATTTCTGCTTTTGTCATAATAATCTATATTTTTCCTTATATGTATGTCTTTACTTGAGAGTTATCTAACTCTATTCCAACTTGCACAAAGATAATACAAAAATATTAGAATCCCTTAGTCCCCAAAAAGAAAAATCCTCAACACCATCCGCTTAGCCTTTCTAAAAGGAAGCTATAAGAATTATTAATTCTTAATTCAAAAGACCGCCTTTAGCTTTAAGTAGGGCAGAATGAGCAAGAGCAAGTTTAGTCTTCGAAATAATCAAATCCGCCGAAGCCTTGCTGTACATCGTCTCTGCCTCCATATAGTCTATCATCTTTTCTAAGCCAGCCTCGTAGCGGTTACGCATGACACGTTTATGTTCCTTAGCCTGCTCAAGGACTCGCTCGCTTAGTTTTACCTCAAGCAACATCTCATTGTAGATATTGGTCTTTTGTTGTAGCTCAAGCGTCATTCGTTCGCTAAAGTGCTTTAGTTCCTCTTGTGCAATCTCTTGTTCAAGACGTGCAGCCTTAATTTTGGAAAAGCCTTCGCCCCATCGAAAGAGTGGCACAGAGACTGTCAGCATGGCAGAGAAGCCGCCCTTGTCAAGGAGCAAATGATCATTGAGCTGCCCACCACGTGCATAACTATATGAGCCACGCACACCAACGTGAGGGAGAAACTCACTACGCACAAGCCTCTTCTCTTGCTTCTTAAGTTCTACCTTTTCCCTTAGCAAAGCATATTCTTCACGAGCAGACACATCTAAACTTTGAGCTTGAGAAGTTTCTATTTTATATTGCTCAAACTGATAATTCACATTAAGAGTAGCTGTCAACTCTCTACCAATAATTTGATTTAGGTTCATTTGAGCTAAGAGGACTGCATGCTTTGCTTGTTCAACTTTTAGCTCAGCTTTGCTAAGCTCAACCTTTACCTTTAGCTCGTCATTCTTCGTTCGCATACCAACCTTTACGGCATTCATCGTTAGACGCTCCACCTCTTCGATAGTCTTCTGATAGGCTTGAGCAACCTTTTGTAATTCCTTTGCCTTAACATATAAATAGAAGGCTGATTCCGTTGCAAACAATACTTCCCTCTCTTTAAGCAAACGCTTATAAAGAGCTGCACGAGTGCCAACCTTAGCCATAGCATGAGCAGCTATAACCTTCCCTCCCATGAAAATCGGTTGCTCAAGGTTAATACTACCATAATAACAATCATTGGCTTGAAAATCCAATGAATAAGAAGGCAATTTTACTTCATGATTAGCAATGGCAGGCAAGAGCTTTTGACCTATCGTTGGCAAAGCCTTCTCAAGCACAGGTTTTAGCATCGGCGAAGCCTGTCCTATTATCTCGGAGTTTAGTTGTCCCATTGCTTCTGGCGTCATGAACTTGCCTAACTTAAATGGCGGAATACTTAAGTCCTTTTGATAGGCAGTCTCGGAGTAGAACATGAATCCCTGTGCAGAAAGCTTAGGCAAAAAATTTGTCTTCATTGCCCAAAGTGTAGCCTTTGCTTTCTCCTGCCCAAGAGATGCCATACGGATTTCTCGATTATGTTTTAGTGCAAGTTGCTTACAGCTATCCAGCGAAAGAACTGGACTGTCGGAGGCTTCGACAGGATCAGTAACCGAAAGCATTTCTTTCTGTCCACTAAGAGGTAGACTTAGACTAAGGAGAGCAAAGGTATATAGAAGTGATTTGAATATATTCTTTATCATAATGTATTACTTATTATCCTCTACCTTGATACCATAAAGCAAGGCATAGAGCAATGGAATGAAAATAAGAGTGATGAGTGTACCAACCAAAAGACCTGCCATAATAACAACTGCTGCAGAGCCAAAAAGAGAATCACTAAGAAGAGGTATCATACCAAGAATCGTGGTCAGAGAAGCAAGCATTACTGGACGAAATCGACTCATAGCACTGCTAATAAGTGCATCAATCGGTTTAACGCCTTCGTTCAGGAGATGTACAATCTCATCAATTAGAACGATACCATTCTTGATTAACATACCAATTAGTCCAAGAATAGCAACAATAGCAACGAAGCCAAAGGTCTTACCTGAAACAAGCATACCAAGAACAACTCCAATACTTAAGAATGGCAAACAAAGGAGAATAATTGCAGGCTTACGATAACCACCAAACAGCATAATAAGTATTGCAAGCATCAGTACCACTGCAAGAGGATAATAATGAAAGAGATATTTCTTAGCCTCAACGCTGGCACTATACTCTCCCTCCCACTTTATTTCGTAACCTTCAGGAAGAGTAATTTGCTTGGCTACTTCCTTAGCAATCTCTTGTCTAAGACTCTCGTTAGAATAACCCGTAATAGGCGAACACTGTGTCCGTATTGCACGCTGACCATTCTCTCTAATGATGGCAGACTCTTCCCACGAAAGTTTTATGCCGTCCGTCGCTTGACTAAGCAAATTGGTACTGAGTAGTTCGCTAAGCAAATCCTCTTTATTCTCTGAACCCATGGCAATAGCTTGTAATTTCTTTCGGCTAAGCCCAAGGTTTTGTAAAGATGGCAATACACTGAATACAGGCGTCTGGTCAAGCGACTCAATAGCTTCTCCATTTTTATCTACCGTACGAAACTTAATTGTACGCTTATCTCCCCCCTTATGAAACGTTCCCATCGGAATACCCTCACTTGCACTTAAAACGGACAAAGCAATGTCTTGACGTTTTAGCCCAAGCGTACGAGCCTTTGCCTGATCATACTGGATATTAAGCACTGGGACTTTAGGAAACCAGTTTACGCGAGCCATAGCAACATTAGGATTACGCCTCATAATCATCAAAGCAGAATCACTTAATCGATGAAGGATAGCAGGATCAGGACCAGAGAACTCCAATTCGATAGGATATTCCTTATACATTAAATTATAACGCTTTACTCGAACTTGAGCATCAGGGTAATGCGTACTTAGATAAGCCTGTATCTCATCAACCGAGGCAGCCAACTTATCCGCCGAGCTAAAGTCAACAATCAGTTCGCCATAAGCCAAAGAAGGCGTTGCAATACTACGAACAAGGTTATAACGAGCAGGTGTTGCTCCAACGGATCGAGTAATATGCTTAATATCTTCCCTTTGCTTGAGGTACTGCTCTATTTCTTGTAAATCCTTTTCTACACGTTTTGTATGTAAGCCATCAGGCAAACGATATTCTATATATAGTTGGTCGTAATCCATATCAGGAAAGAAACCTTGTGGGATAAGAGGAAAAGCAAAAAGACTTAATATAATCCCTAAGATTCCTAATCCTATCGTAGTCAGACGATGACATAGAACCCAAGAGAGTGTCATCTTTAGACCTCGATACATAAAGCCTTGATATGGATCCTCCTTCTGTTTCTCTTTCTTAACCTTGAGCATGCGTTCTGCTTGAATAGGCACAAAGAAAAGAGCAAGCACCCAAGAGGCTAAAAGTGATATAGCAAGTACAATGAATAAGTCTCGAACATAAATACCTGCCGTATCAGGAGAAAGGAAGATAGGCAAGAAAGCTAATATAGCAATGAGTGTTGCTCCAAGCAAAGGCATCGCCGTCTTCTGTCCTATATTTGTCAAAGAGAATCGTCTATTCTTCCCCTGCTCCATATCTGTCTGTATACCGTCCAAGATAACAATAGCATTATCAACCAACATACCCATCGCAAGAATAAAGGCAGCTAAGGAAACACGTTGCATCGTCCCATCAAAACCTGAAAGAAACTGAATCGTGATGATTACCGTTAGCCCCAAGTTAATGCCAAGAATAAGCCCACTACGAAGTCCCATAGAGAAAATCAGAATTAGCACAACGATAAGAACAGACTCTAATAGGTTGAGCATAAAATTTGAGAGAGCATCTTCTACACGCTCTGGCTGGAAGAATACTTTCTCCAGTTCCATGCCTGCAGGAAGGCCATCTTTACTAAGCTTCTCTATAACCTCTTCAACCTCTTTACCTATCTTAGTAATATCTGTACCAGACTTTGCCGAGATGGCAATCCCAAGAGCAGCCTTACCATCTCTATACATAGCCTTACGGCGTGGCGAGGCATAACTCTCGTAAACCTTTGCAATATCTTTGAGACGAAGCTGGTCGCCTTCATGCCCTTGTAGGACAAGATTCTTAATGTCTTCTACATTTTTATAACGGTCATTTACCGAAAGACGGAAACGCATGTCGCCACTCTCGAAGTAACCAGAATAAGTGGTTTCATTCTGCCCCTTAATAGTAGCAAGAACTTCCGTAGGGTGTATGCCAAGGTTAGCGATTTTATCCTCATAAAGATCTATGTTAATGTCCATCGGCTCTTCGCCATAGACCACGATGTCCGAGATACCCTCTATCTTAAGAATGTTTCGCTTAATAAGGTCTGCATACTTAGATGCCTCCTCATTGTCATAGTCCTCATAAACCAAGGCGTAGAACATGCCATATACATCACCGATATTATCAATGACAATGGGAGCTTTCACGCCATTGGGCAAACCGACTGCTGCATCACGAACCTTCTTACGAAGCATATCCCAGCTCTGCTCTACCTCATCATTCTGAACAAGAGTAGAAAGCCTTACACGAACAAGCGAAGCATCGTTCATTGATATACTTCTTACATGTCCTACATTCTTAAGGGAACGTATATTACGCTCTATCGGATCACTAACTTCAAGTTCAACTTCATGCGGAGATGCTCCGGGATAAAGCGTTAGGATAACGGCATCTTTGACCTTAATCTCTGGATCTTCAAGCTTGCTCATCGAATAGAAGGAATAAGCTCCCCCTAAACCGAGCATGATAATAAAGAAGTAGATTAGACGCTTATGATCTAATGCCCAAGAACCATAATTTATCATAGCAGACCTCCTACATTAGTTGAACTCTTAACTGGCAACAGGCGAACCGCCTCGCCCTCTTGCAACTTATGCACGCCAGCCCCAACGATTTGAGCCTTTTCGGATAAGCCAGTGCAGACTACCCTACCGTCTCGAAATATTTCCTGAATGTGAATCTCCTTTGCCTCAATATGTAGATCATCAGCTTCGCCCTTGATAAGCCAAACATAGCTTTTACCTTCTTGCTCAAAGACGGCATTATTTGGAATAATTAAAGCCTTTTCACTTCCTTCTTTCAGCTTAATATGAACCATTGTCGTCATACCAGCAGTAAGCTCATCTTCTTTTTCCTTCAGACGAAAGCTCATCTTATATAGTTGGTTCAGATTTGCCGTTTGCTCAATAGATAGATTCTCAAGAGGAAACTCTCGCTCAGGAAAAAGTGAAAAACTTGCATAATAAGAGGCAAAGTTAGCTCGCTTAAGAAAGACTCCTGCAGGAATGTTAATCTCCACAAGTTTCTCCTTGCCACTGCTCAAACGTAGCACTGGCATGCCAGCTCTAACCATCTCGCCAGCATTAAAGAGAGCTTTGCCTGAGACATAACCGTCAAAAGGAGCTTTTAGCAAGACATCATTCAGAGCATTCGTATGAGCCTTGAGCTTTGCTGTTATTTGCTTAAGTCCAAAGACTGCCTTGTCATATTCATTTGCTGTTACACTCTTTTCCTTATATAATTGTATCACACGATCCACCTCACTCTTGATACGATTATACTCCGCCCTTGTTGCGGCTAACTGCAATTGATAATCTCTGTCGTCCATCTTAGCAAGGAGTTGACCTTTATATACTTGCTGTCCTTCCTTGACATAGATCTTGGCAATAGGACCACTAATACGAAAAGCTAAGTCTGCCTCCTGCCCTGCCTTTACCTTCCCAGGGAAGGCAATAGTCTTAGCCTCTTCAGAGGACTCTACTTCAATAGCTTTGACCAGCTTTACTGATTTTTCCTTTTGGCTCTTTTGCTTGCTACAGCTATTAAAAGTCAGTGCTAAGCAAAGGAGCAATATCCATTCTTTTTTCATGTATTATATATCGTTTAGATTTTCTTTAATCTTTAATTAAATAATCTTGTACAAAATTACTGCTCAAAATCGATTCTGATATAATAGATTTTATCATAAAAAAGATGTATTTCAGAATAAAACATAACATTATCGAAATAAGGAATAAGACACTCAAGACCATTCAAAAAAATAACATATATTAAATTTCAAAATGATATATATTACTTTTTCAAATAACATATATAACTTTTTTGAATGATATACGTTATTTTTTTAACAGATATTGACCATTGAAAAAGAGGCAATTAACTAAACATATCTTTATTCAACATGAGGCATACCTACATTTAGGTAGTTTTGTATGTTTTTTGTTGGAAATAGATATTTTTCTAACTATTTATTAGGAGTTCAAAATAAATATACTTATATTTGCTGATGTAGAATAAATAAACGAAAGTTACATATTAAATAAGATTTTGATTATGAGTCAAAAACCAAATTTCAAAGGTGGAGCATGGGAAAAGACACTTAACGTGCGTGACTTCCTTCTACTAAACGTTACACCTTATGATGGAGACGCAAGTTTCTTGTGTGGCCCAACAGAAAAGACTAAGAAGGTATGGGATCTTTGTTTGCAAGCTCTTAAGGAAGAGCGTGAAAACAACGGTGTTCGTTCTATCGACACGTCAACAATTTCTGGTATAAATGCCTTTGCTCCTGGATATATTGATCAGGATAGCGAAGTTATCGTTGGTCTTCAGACTGACGCTGTTCTTCGTCGTGCAATGAAACCATTTGGTGGTTATAAAGTTGTTGAGAAGGCAGTTAAGGAAAATGGCTTGGAGGTTGATCCTCGTGTTACAGACATCTTCACTAACTATCGTAAGACACACAACGATGGCGTATTTGATGTATATACAGACGAAATCCGTAAGTTCCGTTCATTGAGCTTCTTGACAGGTCTTCCTGACAACTATGCTCGTGGTCGTATCATTGGGGACTATCGTCGTCTTGCTCTTTATGGAGCGAACCAACTTATTGAGTGGAAGAAAGAAGACCTAAGCAAGATTGCTGGTCCTATGACTGAACACACAATCCGTCTTCGTGAAGAGGTTGCTGAACAAATCAGAGGTCTTAAGGACATCATCGCTATGGCAGATGCTCATGGTTTCGATGTTAGCCGTCCTGCTTACAACGCTCAAGAAGCTGTTCAATGGACATACTTCGCTTATCTTGCTGCTATTAAGGATCAAGATGGTGCTGCTATGTCAATGGGTAACGTATCAAGCTTCCTTGACATCTATATCCAACACGACCTTGAAAAGGGCTTAATCACAGAAGAACTTGCTCAGGAACTTATCGACCAATTCGTTATCAAGCTACGTATGGTTCGTCACCTTCGTATGAATGCTTATAATGAAATCTTCGCTGGAGACCCAACTTGGGTAACTGAGTCTATCGGTGGTCGCCTTGCTGATGGTCG
>PDWI01002547.1_pt1 | contig 27165 bp, 19 predicted proteins | sample 1430891 | NCBI WGS metagenome assembly PDWI01 (sample SAMN01162508, study PRJNA174530) | Oral metagenome, whole genome shotgun sequencing project. | biome: Marine environment; feature: Marine mammal; material: Swab sample of the gingival sulcus; isolation source: swab sample of gingival sulcus... | reverse complement strand
GTTACCACGAGAGTCGAGAATTTCACGACCAATAATCTTTACGATTTCCATAATCTAAATTTGAATTATATGAATTACTAATTTTCGCTTACAAATATAATAAAATAAATTCATTTAGCGAATGATTTCTCTAATATATTCGACCTAAATGTTTGTAGTTCTATCCCTTGTATTCTTTAATAAGCTTTCTTAGAAAGGATAGCCAAGAGCAAAGTGGAAGGCACAAAGGTCTTTGAGACTTTTGTCTCGGAAGACCCAACGTTTCTTCATAGGCTCTTGTGGGTCGTAGAGTTTCATTCCCATATCAAACCTCAGCAGAAAGTAAGAGAAGTCCCAACGTAAGCCTAAGCCTGTGGATAAGGCAATCTCCTTGTAAAATCTGTCGAAGCTAAAGTTGCCATTCTCTTGAGCTTTGTAAGGGTAGATTGTCCAGATGTTTCCTGCGTCTAAAAAGGTTGCTAGTTCAAAAGATGAACTTATACGTTTGCGGTATTCAAGGCTCATATCAAGCTTGATATCTCCACTCTGGAAGAAGATGTTATTGCCCTTCTTCTTGGTCATACTTCCAGGTCCAAGGGAACGAATGCCCCAACCTCTCATACTGTTTGCTCCTCCTGAGAAGTAGCGCAAGTCAATCGGCAGGATACGGCTATTGCCATAAGGGAAAACGACCTGTGTCGCAAAATGCGTTGCGATAGCGTTCTTCGTGTTTAGGCGGAATAGGGCAGAGTAGTCAATCTCAGTGCGTACAAACTGAGCATAATTGATATTCATCAGAGCGTATGCACCATAGCGGTCTTGCTTTGAACCTAAAATACTTGAGATACCTCTTAGGATATTTCCTGCTGACTGTAGGTGTAGGCGTACATTATGAATGCTATTAGCATAGCGAGGAGACTTCCCTGCTAAGGATGAATAGTTAAATGTATAAGAGCCTCCAAGTACAAATTGATCACGATAGAAAAGCATTCGCGTAATGTCTGGCATCTCAGAGTAGAATTGTCTATCAATGTAGGCAAACTTCATATAGTCAATCTCTGCAAGCTTTAGTTGGTGCTTAATCTTAGGGCTGTTGAACAGACTCCAGCTATAGCCCCAATTAAAAGAGAATAGGTTACGACTAAACTCTGGTCTATACTGATAGTCATAGATAAAGTTGAGGTTTGTACTTGCTTTGGTACGAATGTTTTTACTCTTATAAAGAATAGGAAGGAAGACACGTGGTAAGCTTAGCGAAGTTTCAAAACCATAACTCAGGTGATCACGTGTATTGTCGCTTAAGTTCTCATAACCAACACGAAACAGGACGCTTAGCTCCTCCGAGCCGTGGAAAAGGTTATTATGTTTGAAGCCAAAAGCCGTATTAGCCCCTAGGTTACCATCAGAGTGCGTGCCGACAAGCTCCAGCATAAACTCTTTATTGGGCTCTATCGTTGTGATGATGTCACAGTTGAGCGTAGGGGAGAGGGCTGTCGTATCTTTGCTGTAGTTAATGGATACAGAGCTGTTACTCTGCAAATCCATTAGCGCAGAGTAGGTGCGACTTGTCTGCTCAGCGCTATAGAGGTCTCCCTTATGGAAGAGTATGCGTTTAGCTAAAACGTTTGGTCGTAACCAACGTTTCTTATTGCGGTAGAAGTGAATACCTTGTCTCTTCTCCGAATTAAAGAAAGACTGCTTAGGTATAATGTTTTGCCAAACAGAGATTTCCCCAATGTGATGTTGCTGATAGGTAGAGTCTAAAACCGTATATACCCATACGTCTTTAATGGAACTTGTGGTATCAACTTTGAAATAAATATCTTCGTCTTTGAAATCATAATAGCCTCTATTTCTTAGTATCCTTGAGATGCGATGGCGTTCTCGTTGCATATTATCTGATGATAGAGGCGTTCCTACCCTTAGAAAAGAAGTATACTTTTCGTTGGGGTACTCTTCTTCATTATTAAGACTATCAAGGGGGTGAAGGAGGCTATCGATTTGTTTATCTTTGACAAATTCTTTGTGCTTAGATATCTCGTATAACTCTCCTGCTTTCAATTGATAGGTTAAACCAATCTTTTTATGAGCAAGTGTATCTAATTTAATTTTGGAATTTGCTTGTAGATAACCTTTGTTGTAGAGCACTGTTGCAAGCTTTGTCGCTGTATATTCCGCGTCTTCTTGGCTATAGATAACGGGTTTCTCCCCCCAGCGACGAAGCAAACGGTTGAGCCAACTTTTACTTTTGAGATTGCTCATATTATACAGCGTTAGATTCCAAGGAATAACGCCAAAGAGTTGTTTGTTTGGTCTCTGACCTAAGAAGCTTTTCATTGCTTCGTAGTCAATCCCTTTATTTTGCTCAAGGCTATCGTGAGTAATCTGAACGGAAGTTAGTAGAAATTCATCATCTCCTACGTAACGCGTCGTAGCACAGGAGTATATGCTGAGCAAAAGAAAAAATAAAAGAGCAGAAATCTTCTTCATTAGCTAGCCTTGTTTATCTTCCAGCTCTAGCTGACGAAGGGTTAGTATATCCATCTCTTCAATGATAACTCCGATGCGCTCACCAGCTTCTTGCAGTGCTGATGATGATAGCTCTCCTGAGTTCATCGCTTCCTCAAGCTCTGTTTTTTCTTGCTCGAGGGCTTCTATTTGAGGTAATAGCTGTTCAAGTTCACGCTTCTCTGCAAAGCTAAGTTTTTGAGCTTTGTTGTGCCTTGGCTTTTCTTTTTGTGTTTTTTCAGCTTTTAGTCCTGCTTCCTCTCGTGCTTTTGCTTCTTGCTCTTTTTGTACAGAGAGGTAAGCACGATAATCGCTATAGCTTGCAGGGAAATCTTTGACCTTACCCGCGCCTTGGAAGCAGAGCAAATGCTCTACGACCTTATCCATAAAGAACCTATCGTGTGAGACTACAAGCAGACAACCTGTAAACTCTTTCAGGTACTCTTCTAGTACATTGAGCGTTAGGATATCAAGGTCGTTTGTCGGTTCGTCTAGGATGAGGAAATTTGGTCGCTGGATAAGTATCGAGCAGAGATAGAGTCGTCTTAGCTCTCCGCCACTCAGCTTAGCCACAGGCGTGTATTGTCTATCAACAGGGAAGAGGAAACGCGTTAATATCTGCTGAGCTGTTAGCGTTCCGCCGTCGCGCTCTTTGACGCTGATATTATCGGCAATGTCAGAGATAATATCAATGACTTTCTTGTCCTCTGCAAAGTGTGGTGTCTCTTGAGCGTAGTAGCCAAAGCGAAGCGTCTCTCCCAAATCAAAGCGCCCCTTATCAATAGGCTCTAAGCCCATTAGCATCTTAATAAATGTCGTTTTGCCAACGCCATTATCTCCTACGATGCCAACTTTGTCCTTTGGCGAGAAGATATATTCAAAGTCTTTGAGTATGACTTTATCTCCGTAAGCCTTACAAACTCCGTGCGCTTCAAATATCTTTTTGCCGATATGTCCTGCATCAGCAGAAAGCATTTTGACTTCTTGCTGACTGCGTTTCTGCTTTGTCGCTTCGTCAAGACGATGGAAGGCATCTATTCTGTAGCGCGCTTTCCCAGCACGTGCCTGTGGTTGACGACGCATCCACTCTAGTTCTCTGCGAAGAATGTTCTTATTCCGCGCAAGGTTTGAGGCTTCTGCCTGCAAGCGTTCGTCTCTTTTTTCAAGGAAATAAGCGTAGTTCCCTTTGTAGCGATACATTGCACCTTGGTCAAGCTCCATAATTGTATTACACACTCGATCAAGGAAATACCTGTCGTGCGTGATGAGGATTAGGCTCATCGTGCTCCTTGATAAGTAGTTTTCTAACCATTCAATCGTCTCTACATCAAGGTGATTGGTTGGCTCATCAAGGAAAAGCAAATCAGGTTCACAAATCAAAGCTGCCGCAAGTGCAATACGTTTGGCTTCGCCCCCTGAGAGCTTTTCGGCAGATTTATTGAAGTCGCGAATGCCGAGCGAACTAAGAATTTCTTTTGCTCTCTGCTCGTAATGCCAAGCGCCACTTGCTTCCATCTCGGGGAGTAAGCGGTTCATCTCTTCTGCATTATTCTCATCACTAGCACGCTCCCAGTCTAAGCAGAGCTTCGCGATGGGATCAAATTGATTAAAGCAGGCATCTAGTACTGTAGCACTTCTATCAATCTCAGGGAGCTGAGCTAGATATGCCCAGCGAATATCTTTGTCTATTTGGATTTTCCCTGCTTGATAAGGCTCTTTGCCAACGAGCATATTCATTAGGGTAGTCTTACCTGTTCCATTAGGTGCGATAAAACCAACCTTATTACCACGCTCAATGGTAAAGCTTAAGTTTTCAAAAATAAGCCTGTCGCCAAAGCGCTTCTCTAGAGCCTCTACTTGTAACATATAACTAAATGTCCTTAATCAATTGTTATTTTCTTAAGTACAAAAATAACTTATTTCCTTCGAAATAAAAGAGCTGTACCAAAATGATACAACTCCTTTACTGTAAGTATTAACAAAAATATCTTTTACTTAGTCCAAAGTATCGCGCTTATTCTACACGTCCTTTGATACGTAGGGTAAAGCTTCCGTCCTTACCATTACTGTATATAGCAATGCTTTTGATGAATGGACCTGGACGACCAGCTGGATTGAACTTTACAAAAATCTTACGCTCCTGATTTGGTGCAATAGGCTCAGGATTATATTCTGGAGTCGTGCAACCACAAGCTGCAATCACGCGTGTAAGAACGAGCGGTGCAGTACCGATGTTCTTGATTACGAAAGTGTGTGTAACAGGACCATTAGCTTCTTTAATAACACCAAAGTCGTGCTCTGGTTGCTTTGATGTAATGACAGCACCTTTTCCCTTTTGTGCCATTGCAAAACCAATACACAGCGTCAAGATACTTAATACATAAAATAGTTTTTTCATTTTCTTAAATTCTTTGTTTTTGAATAAACTTCCGCCACAAATATACGAAAATAATAGGGGATAGCGAAATTTCCCCCTTTTTAGCGGAGCTTTGCACGGTGTTGTTATTGCCTAGGGGGCGATCTTAGGCTCAATGACCGAAACGTTCTATTTTCCTAGGTCTATAAGCGTTATAGAACAAAAGTTCAGTTAAGAAAACCCAAGTATGCAAAGCTCTATTTTTTTGCTGCTTTTGTTTTTGCCCTTAAGCTTAGTTTGCGTGTTTTTTGCTTCTTGGAGTTTTGGGCTAAAGTTTTATGTTTAGGCTTTTGTTTGTGTTGCTTTAAGTGATTGTTCGTGAGGTGTCTATGGGTTGTTCTCTGTTGCTTGAAAAAGTTTTCCCATAAACTCAAATGACTTTTCCGCTAAATTTTTTGAAACTTAAGGCTAAAGTTATTTGAGTTTATGGGAAAACTTTCAGAAGCCTTCTTAAGTACTTATGATTTGTTCTTACTTCATAGATAAAAAATAGAGGAGCTGAATGTTTTCATTCAGCTCCTCTATTAAGTCTCTTTTGTGATAATTACTTATCTAATAAGCAGTCTATCTCCAGCTCTTATGATATTTTTTCTTGAGATGTGGTTAGCTTTGCAGAGACGTGATACTGTCGTATGGTAACGTCGTGCAATTTTTCCTAGGTTATCACCTTTACGTACTCTATAGATTTGATAGTGAGCCTTTCCTTTAGATGACTTTCTCTTGCTTGCATAGCGAGAAGAGCTTTTATGCGAAGACTTCTTATACTTTTTGAAAGTATAGGTATCCATTCGAGCTGTACCTTCAGCAAAGTCAAATAATTTTTGGGGATTTAAGGAAATTCCGCAGAAGCGAACTTCAAAGTGTAGGTGAGGGCCCGATGAACGTCCTGTATTTCCTCCTAGACCAATGACGTCTCCTGCTTTGACTATCTGTCCTGCCTTAGCAATATGTTTGCTTAAGTGTCCATAAACCGTTTCAAGACCATTGGTATGACGGATAACATAATACTTTCCATAACCACGACGTCTTCCTTGGTTTCGTCTAACACGCACTTTGCCATCGAAAGCTGCACGAACAGGTTCTCCTGTGTAAAGCTTCAAGTCAATCCCGTGGTGCATACGACGGCGACGACGGCGCCAACCATAAGGATCGTTAACCTTGTAAAACTTGATTGGAGAAACAAAGTCTTTAAGGTCAATGTCATAAGTATTAGGGATTATTGAAGCATTCCTAATTGGATTGACACTTTGTACCCAAGAATCAGCACCATAAATCTCTTCTGCTGGAGATTCTAGGTTTTCTTGCTTTTCTTTTTCTTTGATTTCATCATTAAGACTTTCCTCTCGTGCTTTTTTCTCCTTGCGAATAAGGTTTTTTATTTCAACTTTATCTGCTAGAAGCTTGACCGAACTGAGCGAGTCTGTAAGTACGAAGACAGTCTCTTTCTCAAGAGTCTTAATTGTTTCTTCCTTTTGTGCCATTCCGATGGAAGTCCCAAAGGATATTGACAAGGCTAGAGTGGCAATTGCTTTTTTTATGGTCATATTATGTGTATAATATTGTTTAATCTAAGTTGCTATTGACTTTATAAATCATATTGCTTAGAACGGAACTCTTATCGCTTTAGTACAACATCTGAGAGGGAGTTATTAGCCTTCTCTTGTAGCAAGAAAAAAAACCATTCAAGGGCAAAGATAAGTATAATTCTTGATATAACCATAAGTTCTTGACCTAAAATGCATTGTTAGTCAGAGGATTATATTTTCTTTTGCTTGAGGTAGGCAGCTGTCTGTTAATTTTAATTAGAGAAAATTTATGTATTGCTTGATTATTTGTCTGAGAATTATCTTTAATGTTATTTCTTTTGAGTTCAAGGAATAATACTTATATTTGTAAAAGAAAACATTCAAAAGTTTGGTTTATCTAGCTTCTTCAATGTTTCCTATTTCGAATTTTATTAATTAGATTAAAATCATAAGAAAATGATGAGTAAGAAAACAATTCTTGCAGCGACATTAGCTGTTGCTACAACTTTCTCTAGTTGTGGATTGAATAATGCTGTTAAAGGTGGTGGTATTGGTGCTGCTGCTGGAGCTTTGATTGGTGCTGGTATTGGTAAGGTTGCGGGTAATACAGGTCTTGGTGCTGCCATTGGTGGTGTTGTAGGTGGTACTGCTGGTACACTGATTGGCGTTAAGATGGACAAGCAAAAGAAAGAGCTTGAAGAATCTATCAAGAATGCTAAGATTGAGAGTATCAATAATGGTCAAGCTATTAAGGTTACTTTCGATAGTGGTTTGCTCTTTACTACAGGTTCTGCAACGCTTTCTAGCGCTTCGCGTGATGCTTTGCAAGCTTTCTCTGAAAGCTCAAATAAGAATGCTTTGACGCAGATTAAGATTGTTGGTCATACAGATAATACTGGTAGTGACAGAGTCAATAATCCTTTGTCTGTAAATAGAGCAAAGAGCGTGTATAATTACCTTGCTAAGTTAGGTATTGCTTCTAAGAGAATGTCTTATTCAGGTTTGGGTAGTACTCAACCTATTGCAAGTAATGCTACAGCTACAGGCAGAAAAGAAAACCGTCGCGTAGAGGTTTACATTCTGCCAAGCGAAGAGATGGTGAAGGCTGCTGAGAATGGTACGCTTAAGTAAGTTCTTAATTAAAACAGACTTCAATTTTTAATATAGGATAATTCTATTGAGGGCTACATCTTTTTAGGGGTGTAGCCCTTAAAGGTTTAATTTATTAAGGGCTTGCTTATGTATAATCCAAGATATATTTTCGTGTTTTTATTAGCTTCTGTGCTGTCTCTGCCTGCTTGTTCAAGCAGTTCGAGTGGCACAAGCAATCAGCAGGAGACGGGACGAAGTATTTTTCCTCGTCCTTTACCCAATGTACCTTCTTCTATTAAAGAGGCAGATGAGCAGGCATTCTATATGCTTCAGCATTATTGGGATAAGTTTGACTTTGGGAATAAGGAAATTTTGGATAAGCCTGAAGCTTTTGAGGAGTGCTTAGCTAATTATTTTGGTTTGCTGACAAGTCTTAAGCTTGAGCAGGTTAAAGAACCTGCCCTTTACCCTCTGAAGAATAGCTTAGATTCTGTACTTCAAGTTGAGTTAAAGCTCTATCGGAAATACTTCTATGAGGCAAACTCTCCAATGAATAATAATGATATTTATGAGGCTGTCTTGAACTGGACGCTTTCAACGCCTCGTACAAGTAAAGAGCAGAAGATAGAGGCTGAACTCCTCTTAGCTCTCATCAGTAAAAATAAGGTTGGTACTAAAGCAACAGACTTCATTTATCAAGAAGCAGATGGTAGTAAGCATCATTTAGATCATTTACTTGCGCCTTACTCACTGCTAGCTTTTGTCAAGTCTGATTGTGCTACTTGTGAAGCTTTCGTTGAGCAACTCAAGGGGAATGACGAGCTAAGAGAAGAGCTTAAGCGACTTAAGCTAGATATTGTTTTAATCTATCTGGATGCTGAGATGGGACAAGAAGAACTTTCTGAACTTCCTAGCTGGATTATCGCGGGTACTGATTGTCAAAATGTTATTCTCAATAAACAATTATATGACATCAAAGCAACGCCCACTTTCTATTTGCTCAAGCGTGGGGGAGAGGTTTTGCTCAAAGAGACTTTCCCTGATGAAGTGTTGGAGTATCTAAAAAAGAATATATAAAACGGTTTATGATTTACATCAAAAATGCTTGTCTCCTAAGTGGAGGTAAGCAACTTAATGAAACGGATTTACTAATTGATAATGGCAAGATATTGTCTGTAGGCGTTGGCAAAGAGATGCTTGAGGGGAAGAGCTACAAAGAGCTTGACTTGAAAGGGCAAATCTTAAGCTCTGCTTTTATTGACATTCAGATTAATGGCGGCTATACTAAGTATTTCTCTCAGACGCCAGACTTAGAAACGCTTGCAGAGATGGACGAAGCTTGTCTTGCCTATGCTACGCCTTATTATTATGTTACCTTAATCTCATCGCCTCTGGAAGTGATTTATAAGGCTATTGATACTATTCGTGAGGCGCAGAAATCCTTTCAAGGTTTATTAGGTATGCACCTTGAAGGTCCTTTCCTTGCCAAAGAAAAGAAAGGCGCTCACAATGCGGAGATTATTCGTAAGCCTAATGATGAGACCTTGAGAGAGCTTGTCCGCTACGCAGATGGCGTCATTAAGCTGATAACTATTGCTCCAGAGCATTTTACTTTAGAGCAGATTCAGTTCTTACAGAAGAGTGGTATTCAAGTTTCTTTAGGGCATTCAAATGCAACTTATGAAGAAGCTCAAGAATGCTTCGCGAATGGTGTAAACATTGTAACCCATCTTTACAATGCAATGTCTGCCTTTACGCACCGTAGTCCTTCTCTTGCAGGGGCAGCCTTGGAAAATGAAAATGTTTATACGCCACTTATCTTAGATGGCGGACATTGCCATTGGGGGGCAGCTCGCTTGGCTTATAAGATGAAAGGTGAGAAGCTTATTTTGCTTACAGATGCTACTGTTCTTGGGAGACAGCTCAAAGAAATGCCTTTTGATGGTTTGCACGCAATACTCAATGAAGATGGGTTCTATGTCAATCCTGAGGGTAACCTTGCAGGTTCTGCCATCTCAATGGGCGAAGCCGTGCTTAATGCAGTAGAACATCTTGGGCTTGAGCTTGCTGAAGCTGTTGATATGGCTTCTGGTCGTGTCGCAAAAGCTATCGGACGTGAAAAGGAAATAGGCTCTATCGCTGAAGCTTATCCTGCTGTATTTGCCTTGTATAATGAGGCTGATAAAGCCTTTTCGTTGCTTGATTTAAGAGAAGAAGTCTCATAGCTGATGATTGAAATCGGAGATAAAATTGTTAGTTTTGATGTTTTCGAAACTATGTTCGCTTGTGACTATGAGCGCTGTAAAGGGATTTGTTGTGTCGAGGGAGATAGCGGAGCTCCGCTACTAAAGGGCGAAGCTGAGCAGTTAGAGAAGTATCTGCCCGAAGTAGAGCATTTACTTTCGCCTCGTGCAAAGAAACTTATTGCAGAGCAGGGCGTTTCCTATATTGATGAGGAAGGCGATGAGGTAACCTCTATCGTTGATGGTCAGGACTGTGTCTTCACAATGTATAATGAGATGGGTGGCTGTCAGTGTGCTTATGAGAAGATGTTCTTTGAGGGGAAAATTCCTTGGCGTAAGCCTCTTAGCTGTCAGCTTTATCCTATTCGTCTGAGCTATTATGATAGCTTTACGGCAGTAAATTATCATAAGTGGTCGGTCTGCTCCTGTGCTTTGAAGAAAGGCAAGCGAGAAGGTACACCTGTCTATGAGTTTCTTAAAGATGCGCTTATCCGTGCTTTTGGACAAGAGTGGTATACAGAACTAGAAGTTGCAGCTAAGATGCTTAAGGAAGCAAAGCTTAAGCCTTGATTACACAGCGCTGTGTAATTTATTTCATTCCTTTGTGTAAAAGATTTCACAGCGGAGTGTAATAATTTTTCTTTAGCCTTGTTTTAGACAAGAAAGCAAAAAAGCTTCAATTCTAATTGAATAGATACAGCAAAGGGCAATACTCAAATGTGAGTATTGCCCTTTACTATTTTTCTGATTATAATAATCGGAATTCTTTCGCTTTACTTATTGCTTAGGTTCTCTGTTGAGAGGATTATGCTTGTAGCACCAAGAGTGATGATTGCGCCGTCCTCAAGCTCTCGCCATTCTTTCGGCTCTAAAATCTCTCCTGAGACAAAAGTCCCTACGCGACTTTCGTCGTCTGCAATGTAAAACTTAATTTTACCAGACTTCATCTGCTTGACCTTAATGATAGCGTGGTGTCTATCCATACTTGGGTCTCCAGTGATAATCGGAATGTCCGTTACGCTATCTTTATTACGTCGTCCGAGGCGGTTCTCTCCAAGGACTAGAGGATAAGTCTGCTTTTCTCCAAAGACATTCTCTAGCACTATGATATGTCCATATTGAGGGCGCTCTCTTTTTTCTTGAGGCGGAGCTAAGCGCAGACGGATTTGATGCGCACAGTTATTGCAGACAATAGCCGTCGTTTGTAGCTTTTCTTGCTTCCATTGTTTTATTTTATCTATTGGAATACCAATCTCATAATCACATTTAGGGCAGAAGATACGTTTCATCTAGCTTTTACTTACTATTTGCTTTGTGTTTCTTTTTTGCTTCTTTGTCTTTTGCTACTTTAGGGCTGAGCAAGGCTTTCATCTTAAGAGGAGAAGCCAAAAGCTTGTCCGCTTCCTTTACGAACTTATCACTAAGCAGTTCTCGTTCTATTGCACCGCGCTTATAATAGTAACGCTTCAAGATTTTAGACTCAAGGAGCTTCTTAATATCTTGCTTGAGGGCTTGCAAGTCGTGGTCTAAGTTAGGCGTTAGCGCTACTTGAAGACTATCAAATAGAGCTTTGTTCTTTGGATAATAACCTTCTAACTTCGCCACTTCAATTAGTCCCTTTAGCACCTTGCTACTCTGTCTATCGTAATTAAATTTCTCCTTTTTGAGCATCGCTCCGAAAGCTTGATAATCAGCGTCACTAAGATTGAACTCCTTAGGAGACTTAATCGCTTTGTGCTTGTAGCTATACTTTGTTACCCAGTCAAACACCTTAGGTTCGAAGTTGAGGTAATAGAGCATTGTTGGGAGAGAATCCTTTTTCAGCACAATGTCTGGTGTAATACCTCCATTGTCCTTTACGGGACGTCCTACAGCTGTATAGAAAGTCTTTGCTAAGCTGTCAGGTATGATATGTCCACCTCTGCCATTTTTGCGATTACGGTAATCAATTTTCTGAATACAACGCCCACTTGGGATATAATACTTTGCCGTTGTAAGCTTAAGTATGGCTTTGTGTGGTAGGCGAAGAGTTGTTTGTACAAGTCCCTTACCGAATGTTTTCTGTCCTATAATCACCGCTCTGTCTAAGTCTTGTAGCGAACCACTAACGATTTCAGAAGCAGAAGCTGATGAACCATTGACGAGTACTACAAGAGGTAAATTAGGTGCAATAGGCTTGTGTGCCGTGCGCTGTATTGTATTCTTCTTAAGCTCTGGTCGTGCTTTAGTTGATACGACTAAACTTCCTTTCGGTACGAAGTAACTAACAATCTTTACAGCTTCATTAAGCAAGCCTCCGCCGTTGTTACGAAGGTCAAGAACTAAGCCTTTAATTTGTTGCTCTTTGATAAGAGTTTCTAGCGCCTGCTTAACTTCTTTTGCTGCACTGCTTGTAAAGCTAGAGAGAGCAATATAACCAAAGCCATCAGGCGTTGTGCCGAAATAAGGCACAGCATTTAGGTGTACTTTCTTACGTTTGAAGCTAATCTTCAATGGTTTCTTTTGCCCCATTCGCTCAATCAAAAGCGTTAGCTTGCTATTTGGCTTGCCTTTTAGGACTTTCGTTACAGCTTCACTCGTTGATTTGCGGTAGCTTTTGCCATCGACCTCCAAGATTCTATCCCCAGCACGAAGTCCAGCAAGCGCTGCTGGCATTCCTTCCATCGGCTCATTGATTAAGACTGAGCTGTCAGGGCGTTGCGTAATGATTGCTCCAATACCTCCGTATTCTCCTGTCGTCATCAAGCTGAGTCGCTCATTGTCTTCTTTAGAATAGAATTCAGTGTAAGGGTCTAAGCTCTGTAACATAGAGTTGAGCCCGTACTCGCTAATCTCTTTGATATTAACAGAATCAACGAAGTACCTATTAAGCATAGACATTGATGCGCCCATTAGGTCAAGAGCTTTGGCAAAGTCTTTTTGATTTTGCTCAGGGCTTGGCTGCTGCGCTAAGGCTTGATAACTCATACCAAGGCTTAGAAGGCAGACGATAATATATTTTATTTTGTTCATTTGATTACTAATGTAAGCTTATAATATGTTCTACTGATAAGGGGATAAAATGTTTACTCAGTTACTTTCTTGCGTCCTTTGGGAAATACTCCTCTCAGCTTGTCCCAGCGCAGTTGGAAAACACCGAAGAAGGCTTCTCCAAAGATTGAACTGCTCATTTTCGATTGTCCAAGTATTCTATCTGTAAAAGTGATTGGCACTTCGCTCAGTTTGTAGCCAAGGCAATGGGCTGAGTATTTCATCTCAATCTGGAAAGCATAGCCTTTGAAGCGTACGGCATCTAAATCAATAGCTTCAAGGACTTCACGTCTGTAACAGACGAAGCCTGCTGTTGTGTCTTTAACGCCGATAGCTGTTACTAAGCGGACGTAGAGCGATGCGCCATAGCTCATTAGGATACGTCCAAGAGGCCAGTTCTCAATTTTACCACCTTTGCAGTAACGTGAGCCAATAGAGACGTCAGTTCCTCGCTCGTTTACTTCTTGGTATAGCTCTGTAAGCTTTGAAACAGGGTGACTAAAGTCGCAGTCCATTTCAAAGATATAACTATAGCCTTGCTCCAAAGCCCAGCGAAAGCCAGTGATGTAAGCAGTGCCTAAACCTAATTTCCCAGAACGCTCTAGGAGAAAAATTCTATTGGGATATAGCTCTTGTTGCTTTCGTACGATGGAAGCTGTCCCATCGGGAGAGGCATCATCTATAATAAGAATATCAAAATCCTTCGGTAGAGCAAGGACTTGCTCTATCATTTTGCCTACATTCTCTCGCTCATTGTAGGTTGGAATGAGCAAGATGCTATCGCTTTGCATTTATTTCTTGAGTGCTAAATTTAATCTTGTAATATCTTTATTTTAATCAGAATATCCTTTGTATAAGAGCGCCTAAGAAGCGACTTGTTATACAATTATATTTTCTTTTCGCTCCGAATTGCCTTCTCATAGGTCTCAATAAGTCTCTGAGCTCCGATGAAAGACGAGAGACTATCTGAGAGAATAGCCTGTTCAATGTTTGGTAGCAGAGCCTTAACTTCGTCGTTTTCATAGAAAGAGCGATGAAGGGCCTCATTTACGCTTTCATACATCCACCACTTAGCTTGCTTTTGTCTCTTGTAATCAAAGTAACCAGAGTCCATTGCGAAGTGTCGGTATTCGTCAACCATATCCCAAATCTCTTTAATCCCTAAGCTATAGAAACCCGAATAAGTCATTACACGTGGCTTCCAACCTGATTCAGTCGGAGGGAAGAGGTGTAGGGCATTGCGGAAGTGGGAAGCTGCTAGGTTTGCTTTAGGAATGTTGTCGCCATCAGCTTTGTTGATGATGATGCCGTCTGCCATCTCCATAATTCCACGCTTGATTCCTTGCAATTCGTCCCCTGTACCTGATAGTTGGATTAGGAGGAAAAAATCAACCATTGAGTGTACGGCTGTTTCGCTCTGCCCAACGCCGACAGTTTCTACAATGACGGTGTCGTAGCCTGCTGCTTCACAGAGCATAATTGTCTCCCTCGTTTTGCGGGCAACCCCTCCAAGCGACCCAGCCGTTGGGCTAGGTCGAATGAAAGCATTGGGTTCGTGAGATAAGCGCTCCATTCGTGTCTTATCCCCAAGAATACTACCACCAGAGCGCTCACTGCTAGGGTCAATCGCTAGGACTGCTAGCTTGCGCCCTTGTTTACACAGGTGCATACCGAAAGTATCTATTGAGGTACTCTTTCCAGCACCTGGGACACCTGTCAGACCGATACGCATTGATTTGCCTGTATGTGGCAAGCAACGCTCAATAATCTGCTGAGCAATCTCTTGATGCTCAGTTTTATTACTCTCAACCAAGGTGACAGCTTGACTAAGTATGGTAACGTCGCCTGATAAAATGCCAGATACATAATCCTCAACGCTATGCTTAGGACGCGGAATACGCCTAAAGCGAGGGTTCATCATCGGCTTCTCTGCCACGCCATCATTCACTTTCAACCCTTTGTAATTAGGATCGTTTTCAAGATGATGTTGTCTTTCCTCCTTGGTTTCCATAAAGTAATCTTTCTTTGTTGCTTAGATACGGTCTAGTACAAGGTCAATCAAGCCTTCGATACTGCCTTTGTAATCTGTATTCATCTTTTCAGCCTTACGCCCTGCAATAATACAGCAAACGGTCATTGCTCTGTGTCCCATTAGTCCTGCAAGTCCTGCAAGTGAAGAGCTTTCCATTTCGTAATTTGTAATCACACGTCCTTTGTGATTGAAGGCTTGAATTTTCTTGTTCAAAATTGGGTCTTTGAGCGCTAGGCGAAGCTGTCTGCCTTGTGGACCATAGAAACCATTAGCTGCAATGGTCATACCACGGACAATGTCTTTACCATCTCCCAAGATTTGCTCAATAAGAGACTTATCAGCTCCTACAACGTAAGGCTGTAGCTTGTCCAACTTCCAGTCTAATTGCTTGAGGAGTTCTTCTTCTAGTTCCTCTTCGCGCACCTTTTCTGTGCCGTCATAGAAGTAAATAACGCCATCAAAGCCAATGCTATATTCTGCCGCAATATACGAACCTATTGGGCTGATGTCCTGTAAGCCTCCTGAAGTGCCGACACGAACGAGCGTAAGCTGACGGAAGTTCTCTTTTTCTTGACGCGTTTCAAAGTCAATGTTTGCTAGTGCATCAAGTTCATTAAGCACGATGTCGATATTATCCGTGCCGATACCGTGGCTAAGGGCTGTGATACGTTTGCCTTTGTAAGTCCCTGTAACGGTGTGAAACTCACGGCTAGTAACGTTACATTCAATCGTATCAAAGCGACTTGCCACTAGATCGACACGAGCAGGGTCTCCTACGAGGAATACCTTATCTGCCAAGTCTTCTGGCTTGATGTGCAAGTGAAAAATAGAGCCGTCTCCATTGATAATTAATTCTGATGGAGGAATAATTCTTTTAGTGTTCATTGTTATCTCTGTATTAAAATGATATAATTATTTGCGATGTTCAATCTCCGCGTTCTTACATTTGATGAGTACCTCTTTCTGCTTTCTCTGCAGTTCAAGGAGTTCCTGCTCAAGCTTCTGTAGCTCTTCGGCATAGGACTTATCACCCTCTTTATAACGCTGACGCAGGTCTTTTTGGTATGCTTTCTTATTTTTTATTTCTTCTTGGCAAGCTTTATAATCTTGGTAATAAGACAAAGCTTCAGTAGAGCGGAAGTCTCCACACGAAGTTAAGATGATACCATCTCTAAGCGGTAGGTATAAGGAGTTTTTCTTTGCCTTATGAAGCTTAGGCATTACGAAGGTGCTGTCTAACTTTTTAGCAAATTGTCCATTAGCTTTAGTGCTTGTTGCATCTTCATTGTTTGGAATGATGCTACTATCTGATACTGCATTGGGCAGACCTGCAAAGCGATACAAAACTAAGCTATCCTTGGGGCAGTATCTATCACTCACAAGGTAGGACAAGCCCTGCTCATCATCGTAGGCAAGTAGATAGTCATTATAAATAGAGTTGAAAGGCATTCCTAGTATTTTAGCCTTGTAGAAAGTCTTTCGCTCTACATTATAACGTGCGTAATAGAGGTCATAACCGCCTATACCTTTGTTAGAATTTCGGCTGAAAATTAAGATGTCCCCTGAGCTAAGCATAAAAGGGTTGCGTTCATTTTCAGCGCTGTTGATGCTCTCTGAAAACTTTTCAGCGCTCTTGCCTGAAGCTAATTCGGGCGATAACTTATCTGCTTTGAATAAATCCCAGCTAGCGCCTCGCTTAGCATCAAAGCTAAAACTTGTTAGAGGAGAGCTGTAGCCCACATTAAATTCAGTGCTGTCAAGACTAAACTTCAAGGTCTTAGCAAGGAAGGGGCTGCGCTCGCTCAATACCTTTTGAATTGCCTGTCGTGGAAACTGAAGGCTATCAACTGGATGAACGTTCTGAGCATAGCTAAGCAAACGCTGAGCTTTCTTCGTTTGTTCTGTGAGGGCAAGTACAGTGCTGTCAGCAGAGACACGTCTGCGTTTAAGCCTCTGCTTATAAGTCTCAAGAAACTTATTTGCTTCCTCAAATTGATAATTATGGTATGCCTTTTGTGCTTTTTCTATAAGGTAGGCATACCTCTTCTTCACTCTGCTTACTCGCCCCTGTGCTGATAGCTCAGGGCAAAAGCAGAAGATATTGATTGCAATGAGCAAACAATAATAGATATACTTACGATTATATTTCATATTTCTATTTACTTTAATTCTTTGTTCGGGCTGTCTTTGTTAGCTTTCCCTAAGGAACAAATTTACCTAAAAATAATGAAACAAGCTTTCTTTTACTTAAATTTTCTGAGGCTTGTAATTAGTTTTGTTCGCTTATTTAAGCTCAAAAGAAGTTCTTAGCTAATGCTCAAAAAAGTTTTCCCATAAAGTCAAATGACTTTTCCCAAAAACTTTTTTGACTTTAGCGCTAAACTTTCAGAAGTTTATGGGAAAACTTTTTCTTGTAATGCTATATGCTTTGTAAGTCTTTGTTTTATAGTGTTTTATTTTCGATGTTTTGAGCCCTGAAAGTTAGACTAATTTCGCGGGAAAATTCAAGAGGATTTTTTCCTTTCAGATACAATATATAAAGCGTACTTTGCGTTATATTTGCAGTAGAAACAAATTAAAAATACTAACTGTATGAAAAAACTATTGAATACCTTGACCACAGGTATCGTATTAGTGGTCGTGAGTGTCGCTACTTCTGTAGGAACAGTCTATGTCCTAGACAAGAACAAGACAATCAAAGAAGAGCAGAAAGTAGAACAAGTAATCGGCTTAGATGCCGAAAGAGGCTACGGCTTCCAAGAGACTGCTTTTGATAACACTGCCTATGCTCACAAGCCAGACCTCGTCTCTGCTGCTGAAAGCTCTGTGCGTGCAGTGGTACATATCCGTGTTGAGGCGGAGCGTCAAGTAGGTGCACGCGGAGGTATGATTGATCCCTTTGACTTCTTCTTCGGAGGCGGACGCGGTCAGCAACAGATGCGTTCTCGTCCTGTAGTAGGCTTTGGTTCGGGCGTTATCATCAGTTCAGATGGTTATATTATGACGAATAACCACGTGATTGATTCAAGTGATAAGATTAGCGTAACGCTTAATGATAATAGAACGCTTCCAGCTAAGCTTATCGGTACTGACCCTACGACGGATATTGCCTTGATTAAGATTGAAGGAAAGGATTTTCCTACCATTCCATTTGGCAACTCAGATAAGCTTCATCTTGGCGAATGGGTACTTGCCGTTGGTAACCCATTTAACTTAACTGGTACTGTTACAGCAGGTATCGTGAGCGCTAAGAGCCGTAGTACAGCTCAGAATTCCTCTGGAGGTCTGAAGGTTGAGGCATTTATTCAAACAGATGCTGCCGTAAATAAAGGTAACAGTGGGGGAGCGCTCGTAAATGCTAAGGGCGAACTTGTTGGTATCAACACGATGATTTATTCAGAGACAGGTAACTATGCTGGTTATTCATTCGCTGTACCAATTAATCTTGCAGCTAAGGTTGTGGCAGATATTAAGCAATTTGGTTCTGTTCAGCGCGCTCTGCTTGGTATTAGTGGAGGTGATGTAAATGCTAAGCTTGCCAAGGAGAAAAGCTTAAAGGTTAATCAAGGTGTTTACGTTGCAGGCTTCGCTGAGATTAGTGCTGCGCTCGCTGCAGGCATTCAAGAGGGAGACGTTATCGTGGCAATTAACGATCATAAAGTCTCTACCTTCGCTCAACTACAAGAGCAGATTGGACGCTATCGTCCAGGAGATAAGGTGCAAGTCCGTGTGAACCGCAAGGGGGCTACTAAGACTTTCACTGTAACCTTGAAAAATCAAGAGGGCGGTAAAGGCGTACTTAAGGTTGAGAAAATCAATAATCGCCTAGGTGCTGAATTAAGTAAGCTTGCACCTGAACAAATGCGTTCTTATGGTTTGTCTTATGGCATCAAGGTTAAGAAGCTATCAAAAGGCTTGCTCAAAGATGCTGGTATCAAAGATGGCTTCATTATCTTGACTGCTAATGACAGTCCTATTCGCTCTATTCAAGACTTGGATAAGGTCTTCAGAGCTTTGAAACAGCAAGGCGTTAAGACGATGTACCTAAGAGGTTTCTATCCTTCTACGGGTGATGTCGTTGGTTATCCTGTTCGCATTGAGTAATCTAATGTAAATGAAAAGCTAAGGCTGTGCCAAAATAAAACTTGGCACAGCCTTTTTTCTATCTGATGATATGATAAATTGCAACTCTCTTTTTAAGTGCTTTGTAGAGCCCTAAGTTTTACTTATATTTGTAGCGTATAACATAATAAAAATATAATGCTAACAACAATTTTATCAATTTCAGGAAAGGCAGGTCTATTCCGCCTTATTAGCCAAGGAAAGAATACACTTATTGTAGAATCACTTCTTGATGGGAAGCGTTTCCCTGCTCACGCTAAGGATCACGTAATTTCGCTTCGTAATATCTCTATGTTTACTTACAGCGAAGATGTGCCTTTGTCTAAAGTTTTGACATTGGTTTATGAAAAGAATGATGGTAAGCCAGTAGATGTCAAAGCCCTTAAGGATAAAGAAGCGCTTTTTGCTTCGTTTGAGACAGTGCTTGAAGACTTTGACCAAGACCGCGTTTATCCCAATGATATTAAGAAGCTTTATACTTGGTATAATATCTTGCTTGAGGCTGGGTTTACAGATTTCTCAGATCAAGACGAGGAAGCTGAAGCTTAAACATTAACATAAATACAATAAAACTATGTACAAAGGAATGAAACAGCACCTTGCTGATGAGCTAAAAGCTATCGAGGAAGCAGGGTTGTATAAGAAAGAGCGTATCATCGTTACGCCACAGAATGCTGATATTAAGGTTGGGGCAGGGCAGGACGTTGTGAACTTCTGCGCGAATAACTACCTCGGTTTGTCCGATCACCCTCGCTTAGTTAAGGCTGCCAAGGACGCAATGGATAGCCACGGCTTCGGTATGAGTTCGGTGCGCTTCATCTGTGGGACGCAAGATATGCATAAAGAGCTTGAGCGTGCAATCTCTGACTATTTCAAGACAGAAGATACAATTCTCTATGCAGCTTGCTTTGATGCTAATGGCGGTGTCTTTGAGCCACTCTTTACTGCTGAAGATGCCATCATTAGTGATGCGTTAAATCACGCCTCTATTATTGATGGTGTACGCCTTTGTAAGGCTAAGCGTTTCCGCTATGCTAACGCAGATATGGCTGACCTTGAGCGCGCCTTGCAGGAAGCTCAAGACTGTCGTTTCAAAATCATCGTAACAGATGGCGTTTTCTCTATGGACGGTAACGTTGCACCTATGGATAAGATTTGTGATTTGGCAGATAAGTATGACGCTCTAGTGATGGTTGATGAATGCCACTCTGCTGGGGTTGTTGGTGCTACAGGTCGTGGTGTTGCAGAGCAATTTGATTGCTATGGACGTATTGATATTCATACAGGTACGCTTGGTAAGGCATTCGGTGGTGCAATCGGCGGTTTCACTACAGGACCAAAGGAAGTGATTGATATGCTTCGTCAGCGCTCGCGTCCTTATCTTTTCTCGAACTCAATCCCTCCTGCTGTCGTAGGTGCTGGTATTGAAGTCTTCAAGATGCTAGAGGAAAGTAATGAGCTACACACTAAGCTAATGCACAATGTAGAGTATTTCCGCACGCGTATGCTTGAGGCTGGGTTTGATATTAAGCCAACACAGAGTGCTATTTGCGCTGTAATGCTTTACGATGCAAAGCTTTCACAAGACTATGCTGCAAAGCTTCTTGAAGAAGGCATTTATGTAACGGGTTTCTATTATCCTGTTGTGCCTAAGGGCGAGGCGCGTATCCGCGTTCAGCTTTCAGCTGCTCACGATAAGCAACATCTTGACAAAGCCATCAACGCTTTCATTAAGGTTGGTAAAGAGCTAGGCGTTATTAAATAGTCTCTCTCCTAACTTTTCTAAAGTACTAAGGGCGTATCAAAAGTGATACGCCCTTAGTTTTTTGTTTCACCACGCTGTGAAAGATTTTTCACTAGGGAATGTAATCCATTACACAAGGCTGTGAAATATTAAAAGAAAGCGCCTTAGGATTTTTTTATTCTAAGGCGCTTAAATTTAGTTTAAGTAAAGAGTTCTAACTCCTCTCGTGCTTAAAATTTATATTGAAAACGGAAAGTCAGCGTATTGTCAGCTCGCTCTTTTTCATAACCTGCTAGTTGGTCGCTGATTTCATTCTTATTAACCTTATAATAAGCTTGTAAACGTAAAGATTTATTGATGTGCCACAATAGTCCTACTCCGTAAGCTTCTTGTCTAATATCACTAGCACCTAAGTTATTAGCTTGTGTAATTTCATTACCTGAAACCTTTGTGTTTGGATCGTAGAAGTCATACTTTAGCACAGCAGAAAGAGGTAGCTTGCCAAGGTCTTGAACCAACATTAGGTAACCTCCATTACAGTTACGTAGGTAAGTCGCATCAGTTGCTTGTGGTGCTCCAAGAGGACTAAGACTACTATTTGCTAGAGCAGGTTGATTACCAAAAATATACTCGCCTCGAAGTTGAGTTGCTCCGAGTATTGTTTTTAGCTTTGTTTGTACATCAAAGCCAAAGTATTGGCGTTTGCTGTACTCATCAATAGTTTTCTCTGCCTTGAAAGCTCCATTATCCATTCTATAGGTGACGTCGTTACCGTGCTTACGGAAGCCATAGTAATGAGATAGTCCTAAGCCTAGGTGGAAAGAGCTTGTAAATTGTTTATTGAAGCTTAGACGTGAAATAAGGTCTTTGTGATTGTCAGTCTCAGAACCAATACCATTACCAGCAACAAGAGCTGTCTGGAATTTTAAGGCTGACCAAGTAGAGCTTTTATCTGCTTGTAGCGTAAGCATTGCTCCTACTTCGCTATCCTCAGGGAATAGGGTGCGGATAATTGTAGTACGCTCAGGAGACTCTCTCAGAGATGATGAGTAAGGGAGTTCATAACCAAAAGGACGAATGAAGACTCCCATCTTAAGTGAGCTTTGAGATATTTCCTTCCAAGGAGCTGAGAGCTGGAAGTAAGTTTCTACTAAGCCAATACCTCTTTCTGAGATATTAAGTATGAATAAGGCTTTGGCGTAGTTATATTCATAGCTTGTTTTGAGGAAGCCACGACGTATGCCTACTGCGCTTTTATTTGAACCGTTTACATTGCCAACCTCAAGTCTGCTGAACTCTTCTCCGAAGCTAGCTTCAGTTTGTATATAACCTCCTATTTTTAGGCGCCTCTGCTTTTTTACAGCTTCTTCCAAGCGCTCTGTGCGCTCTTGAAGTTTGAGGACTTCACTCCTCTTTACCTCTTGTGCATTAACTGCTACATAACTTGCCATTAGGAGACCAAAACCGATTAACGTCTTTTTCATCTTTTACGTTCTTAAATAATTAAATCAATTTGTTGTTAAAAATAAAAAGGGTGAGCAATCCCATAGAATTGAGATTGCTCACCCTTAATGTATTCAATATTAGCTCTTTTATTTAGATACCACGTCCGTGGCACTGTTTGAATTTCTTCCCGCTACCACAGGGACAAGATTCGTTACGACCGATCTTCATCTCTGCTTTTGCTGGTTGAGGCTTCTTACGTTCTGAGGGATCATTATAGGCACGACTCTCAGTATAGTTCTTACTGCTCTTAGGCTCTGGGCGAGCTTCTTGTACAGGAGCTTGTGGCGCTTCAGTCTGTGTCTGTCCTTCAAAGATTCTAATACGCATTAAGATTGAAGCTGTTTTACGGTTCATCTTATTAAGCATATTGCGGAATAGCTCATAGGATTCCAGCTTGTAGATAAGTAATGGATCTTTGTTTTCGTAACTAGCGTTCTGAACAGAATTACGTAGTTCGTCCATCTCACGTAGATGTTCTTTCCAAGAGTCATCAATCATATGTAAGAGAATAATTTTCTCAAAGTCATTGATGATAGAACGTCCTTCTGTTTCTGTCGCTTCTTTAAGCTTACAAGTAACTTGATAAACACCCTTGCCATCTGTAAGTGGCACTTGAATAAGAGGCTCAGCTTCTTCAAAGCCTTCCATTCCCTTGGCTTGTTCGTAGATGTTCTTCAGTACAGGAGTAGCTTTTTGGGCAATGGTATTTGCTCTGTGATGGAGGGTCTTCATTACTTCATCATAGACTGTGTCAATGATAAAGTCTTTCTTATTCTGACGGAAATCTCCCTCTTCAATTGGGTTTTCAATAGCAAAGATGCTCATTAAGTCGTCAGAGAAGCTTGGATAGTCAAAGACTTCAAGTTGTCTCTCTACAACTGCTGTAATAGCATCATAAAGCATATTCATTACGTCCATCTCGATACGTTCTCCCAAGAGGGCGTGCTTGCGACGAGCATAGATAACCTCACGTTGAGAGTTCATCACATCGTCATACTCAAGAAGACGTTTACGGATACCAAAGTTATTTTCTTCAACTTTCTTCTGAGCTTTTTCTACAGCGTTGTTTAGCATCTTGTGTTCCAGAACCTCGCCTTCCTCTAGGCCAAAGCTATCCATTAGACGAGCAATTCTATCTGAAGCAAAGAGACGCATCAAGTGGTCTTCAAGAGACACGAAGAAGACGGAGCTACCTGGGTCTCCTTGACGACCAGCACGACCGCGGAGCTGTCTGTCTACACGACGAGATTCGTGACGTTCTGTACCAATAATTGCCAAACCTCCTGCTTCTTTAACCTCAGGAGAAAGCTTAATATCTGTACCACGTCCAGCCATATTAGTCGCGATTGTTACGACTCCAGCCTTACCTGCTTGTGCTACAATCTCCGCTTCTTTTTGGTGAAGCTTAGCATTTAGAACATTATGCTCAATGCCACGAAGGCGAAGCATCTTGCTGAGTAGTTCAGAAATTTCTACCGAAGTTGTACCAACAAGTACAGGACGTCCTTGCTCTACAAGTGTAACGATTTCTTCAATCACTGCGTTATATTTTTCACGCATTGTCTTGTAGATACGATCGTTCATATCGTTACGAGCGATAGGACGATTTGTTGGGATTACGACAACATCAAGCTTGTAGATGTCCCAAAGTTCGCCTGCTTCCGTTTCGGCTGTACCTGTCATACCTGACAGTTTGTGGTACATACGGAAGTAGTTCTGTAAGGTAATTGTCGCGAATGTCTGCGTAGCAGCTTCAACCTTTACGCGTTCTTTGGCTTCAATAGCTTGGTGCAAACCATCTGAATAACGACGACCGTCCATAATACGACCTGTCTGTTCGTCGACAATCATTACCTTGTTGTCCATCACAACGTATTGATCATCTTTTTCAAAGAGGGCATAAGCCTTAAGAAGTTGGTTCACTGTGTGAACGCGTTCGCTCTTGATTGAGTAGTCTGCAAGCATTGCCTCTTTCTTGGCAACTTTTTCCTCTTGAGCAAGTCCTGCATTATCAAGCTCTGCTAAGTCACTAGCGATGTCTGGAAGAACGAAGAAGTTTTCGTCATCTGTTCCTCTAGTAAGCAAGTCAATACCTTTATCTGTTAGCTCAATGCTGTTGTGCTTTTCGTCAATGACAAAGTATAGTTCGTCTGTTGCAATATGCATTTGGCGCATATTATCTTGGAGGTAGTACTCTTCTGTCTTGAGTAGTCCTGTCTTAATTCCAGGTTCACTCAGGTATTTAATAAGTGCCTTGTTCTTAGGTAAGCCTTTGAATGAACGGAAAAGCAAAAGGAAGCCCTCTTCTTGTTCCTCTTTTACATCAGAGGCAATCTTACGCTTAGCATCAACAAGAAGTTGCTGTGTTAGCTTTTTCTGCGCAGCGACTACTTGCTCTACATTGGGTAAGAAGTTCTCAAACATTTGATCATCACCCTTGTCTACTGGCCCAGAGATAATCAGTGGCGTACGGGCATCATCAATCAATACAGAGTCAACCTCATCGACAATCGCATAGTTATGTTTGCGTTGTACTAAGTCTTCTGGGCTTGTAGCCATATTATCTCTTAGGTAGTCGAAGCCAAATTCGTTGTTCGTACCAAAAGTGATGTCTGCATTATAGGCATCACGACGAGCTTGAGTATTAGGTTGGTGCTTATCAATACAATCAACCGTTAAGCCGTGGAACATATATAGAGGCCCCATCCATTCGCTATCACGCTTAGAGAGATAGTCATTGACTGTTACAACGTGCACACCATTTCCAGTCAAGGCATTAAGGAACACAGGTAACGTTGCTACAAGGGTTTTACCTTCACCGGTTGCCATCTCAGCAATCTTACCTTTGTGCAGTACAGTACCCCCGATAAGCTGAACATCGTAGTGTACCATATCCCAAGTCATATCATTACCTCCAGCTTCCCAATGATTTTGGTAGATGGCAGTGTCTCCGTCAATAGTAACAAAATCACGACCTTGAGCTGCAAACTCTCTATCTTGCTGACTAGCTCTCACTCTAATCTCAGGACTTTCAGCAAAACGACGAGCAGTATCTTTTACAATGGCGAAGGCTACTGGGTGAATTTCATCAAGCACTTCTTCCATTTTATCCATAACTGCAGTTTCGAGCTTGTCAATCTTAGCCCAAATCTCGTCTTTCTCTTCTAAAGTTTTGCCTTTGACTGATGCCTTAAGTTCGGCAATTTCCTTTCTGTCCTCAGCAACGTAGTCTTGTATTTCTTGCTTGAGCTTCTCTGTCAATGCTCTAAGCTCATCGTTACTCAAGGCAGATATCTCTCCTCCTTTTTCCTTAACGCGTTCAACCCAAGGCATAATCTCCTTAAGGTCTCGCTGTGATTTATTTCCAAATAGTTTGGATAGTACGTCTAAAAATCCCATTTATATATTGTATTCTTTTGTTTCTTGATTATCATTGATGTTCTTTTGTCTTGTTTGTGATTTGGATTAGTTCGGCGGTCTAATCCTTAGTATTTGACAAACAACTTTTACTATATCTCGAACATCTCTAACGATGAAGTCTTCTTGCTTAAGCGTATGCCCAGCTCTATAAATCATAAGAGGTGATTGTATACCTCTTGTCTTAGGCTGAATATCAAGGTTCTTGCTTTGAGGAATAACGTTCCAATTTGGCAATGCTTGCCAATAAACATCTGCTAAGTTCTTTCTATCAATAATGTTAGTAATAGAACTTGCATCTCCGTTTAATACCTGTTCGTATGTGTAAGCTGAAGCAATGCCTTCTACATCTTCTAAAATGCGGGCTGTTGCTTGTCTGATAGCTTGGGTATATTGCTTTTGCTTTTTGATGAGCTGCTCGTTGAGGAAGAGCTGTCCATTGCTAATTTCTTTAATCCACTGCCCTGTTCCGTAGAGTGCAGAGAGGTACATATTAAGAATAGCTCTAACTTTTTGGCAGTCTATTTGGCGATAGGCTTTGCTTCCCTTGTTCTTCGGTAGATTAACATAGCCTGTGCCAGAGAGAATAATGAGGCAATCTTTCAAGCTAAGCTTGCTATTCACAGACCTAAAGAGACGTTGCAAGTCCTGATCCAAACGAAGATACATATCTAAATCTTCGGCAGAAAGTTCCTCTTCTTTTTGAGGGACTAGCGTATAGCTTAGGCTAAGGAGTGAAGGGCTTTTGCGATATTCGTAGCCTGCATTTTCAATGAATTTGATGGCTAAGTCTGTAACCTCCTCGTTAAGTTTAGCTGACTGCTTAAAGTCATCTATATTGCTTGTGTTATAGGCGTAACTGAAATTTTTATTCCAAGACGCATACTTTACAGCTTTGTCTTTATATTTCTTAAGGGCTTGCCAGCGCAACTGATTTCTCTTGAGCCTTCTGCTTATGCTTTCTGATGAGTTTGCATAGCTGCTGAGAAAGCTTGGCATTGAGCCATAGTAATTCGATGAAGCCCAAGAGCCAAATATATCATCAATCCAATAAGCGCCATCTGCTAGCTGACCTGCTGATACCATCGCTTCTCCCATTGAGGGGGCAATGCTATAAACAAGAGCAGAATTCTTAGAGGCTATCTTTAATCTATCTCCAAGCGTTGCCACTCTAATGGCTTTTGGAGAAACCTGCTCTCTTGAATAGACTCCATTATACCTATTATCTGCAAATGTATTGACCAAAGCTCTTTTCTTCCTGTCATAATGTCTTGCTCCAAATACTCCGTGTGTTGTTGGGAGTGTCCCAGTATGGATAGAGGCAATGTTTGATGCAGAATTACTATTTGCTATTGGAAACTTAATAGATGGGTAGTACAATCCTCCTTCAGATAGTAATCTTTGGAAACCTTCGTCGCCCATCATCGGCTTTAGCTCTTGGAGCAAGTCGCCTCTTAGTTGGTCAACAGATATACAGACTACTAGCCGTGGCAGTTCTTGTGCCACAAGCTTCGCTCCTGTTTGCATTGTGAGCAATGTAACAAGAGAGC
>PDWI01002545.1_pt1 | contig 27170 bp, 29 predicted proteins | sample 1430891 | NCBI WGS metagenome assembly PDWI01 (sample SAMN01162508, study PRJNA174530) | Oral metagenome, whole genome shotgun sequencing project. | biome: Marine environment; feature: Marine mammal; material: Swab sample of the gingival sulcus; isolation source: swab sample of gingival sulcus... | reverse complement strand
TATTTTTACCAAAAAATTTTGCAACTGTAGCAATTAAAATTATTGGGGTTAAATTTGCAACAAACATAGCAAGAACGTGTTGAATACCAAAAGGTATCGCCTTTAGTAAAGGCACTCTTCCGTTTAAATTATAAATATTTTCTATACTAACTTTATTTTTCATATAAACTCCTATCTAAATACAACATTTCCAGTCTTTGCATCCATACTTTCAACAATTGCCAAAGACTCAAGCTGATAACCCAATTCTCTTATAATTTTGCCGCCCAATTGAAAACCTTTTTCTATAACAATACCTATTCCCTCTATGCTAGCATCTGCTTGTTCAATTATTTGAATAAGACCTTTCAAAGCGCAACCGTTTGCTAAAAAATCATCTATGATTAAAATTTTATCTTCTGGATTTATAAACTCTTTTGAAACTACTACTTTATTTACAGTTTGATGAGTAAAACTTTCAACATCTGAACTATAAACTTCTCCATTTATATTTATAGATTTTGATTTTTTTGCAAAAACTACAGGCACTTTAAAATATCTAGCAACTATAGCTGCTATACCAATACCCGACGCCTCTATGGTAAGAATTTTATTTATTTCTTTATCACCAAATCTCTTTTTAAATTCTTTTCCAATTTCTTCAAATAGTTCAATATCCATTCTATGATTTAAAAAACTATCAACTTTAAGAATATTTCCCTCTTTTACTACTCCGTCTTTTAAAATTCTTTTTTCTAAAAAATTCATATACAATCCTTTCTGCTCAATAGTAATCCATATTAAAGTGGCTTTTTACTCGGCTTGCCTACTCTCCTAGGATACTTATCAGGCGTATTATCTATTTTTTCAAAATCTAATATAACCCTAAACTCTCCATTATTAAGAGTATAAGTAAATTCATTAACTAATTTTACATTTAAAATTTCAATTGCATTTTCAGCATCTAAAAGTTCCTCTTTATACTTTTTTGACTTATAAGCATAAAAATGTCCACCAACTCTAATAGCGGGAGTTATATACTCTAAAAGTACATTCAAAGGTGCTAAAGCTCTAGAAAAACCAGCGTCAAAATATTCTCTATAATTAAAAAGTCTAGTAAACTCTTCCGCTCTCATACATTCAAGAGTAACGTTTTCTACAGATAAAGTATAGGCAAGTTCAGATAAAAAATTTATTCTTTTATTTAAAGAATCAACCAATGTAAAATCTGTATTGGGATTTGATAAAGCTAGTACAAAACCCGGTAATCCCGCACCTGTACCAATATCAACAGCTTTTTTTATTTCATTAAAATCGACAAAATCATTTAGTTTTTGACAATCTATAATATGCTTTTGTATAAAAATCTCTTTATCTAAATCCGCTGTCAAGTTAAACTTTTTTCCCTTTTCAATTACATTATCAACATATAAATCTATTTTATTCAATTTATCATTACCTCTTTCCCCTTTCAAGCCAAACCATAAGTACAGAAATATCAGACGGACTAACTCCCGATATTCTCGATGCTTGACCAAGCGACCTAGGTTTTAACTTATTGAGTTTAGTTCTTGCCTCTAATCTAAGATTATCAATTTTTTCATAATCTACATCTTCTGGCAATAATTTTTCTTCAAAAGATTTAAATTTATTTACCTGTTGTATTTGCTTTTCTATATACCCGCTATATTTTATCATTATTTCGCATTGTTCTTTAACGTATCGATTTAAGTTAGGATTATATCCAGAAACTTTTATTACCTCATCATAAGTTATTTCGGGTCTTAATAAAAGTTCACTTAAATAATAACTACTTTCAGGCGCATTGTAATTATATTTTTCAAATAGCTCTTTAAGATCTTCTTTTTTTACTTTAACAGTTTTTAATCTATTTAATTCTTTCTCTATTTGCTCTTTTTTTTCTACAAATTTACTATACCTAACATCGTCTACAAGACCTATTTCTCTACCCTTTTCAGTTAGCCTTAAATCTGCATTATCCTGACGTAAAAGAAGTCTATATTCACATCTTCCAGTCATTATTCTATAAGGTTCATTTGTTCCCTTTGTAACTAAATCATCTATTAAAACCCCTATGTAGGCCTCTGACCTATCTAGTACAAAATCAGACTTTCCCTCAATACTTCTAACAGCATTTATCCCCGCCATAAGACCTTGACAGCCCGCCTCTTCATAACCACTAGAACCATTTATTTGTCCAGCAAAATAAATACCTTTAACTTCTTTATGCTCTAGCGTCGATTTTAAACTAAGCGGGTTTATACAGTCATACTCTATGGCGTGGGCAGGTCGCATAATTTCACAGTTTTCAAGACCAACTATAGTTTTCATAAATTTATGCTGTATATCTTCTGGCAGAGAAGAACTCATACCTTGTATATAAAGTTCTCCAGTATAATCTCCTTCGGGTTCCACAAAAATTTGGTGTCTTTCTCTATCCGCGAATCTAATAACCTTATCTTCTATTGAAGGACAATATCTTGGACCGACCCCTTCAACAAGTCCCGAATACATAGCGCTTAACTTGTAATTTTCATTTATAATGTCGTGTGTTGTTTTATTTGTATAAGTTAAATAACAATACTTTTCATCAAAAGAAAGTTCATCAGTCATAAATGAAAAACCAATTGGATTTTCATCGCCCTTTTCTACTTTCATATTATCAAAACAAACAGATTTCGCATTTACCCTTGCAGGTGTACCCGTCTTAAATCTTCTCATATCAAAACCTAAATTCCGAAGATGCTTTGCAAATTTATTTGCAGGTCTTAATCCACAAGGACCACTTTCAGTAACCCCATCACCTATATAAATTAAGCCCGAAAGATAAGTTCCCGTAGCAAGTATCAATTTCTTACTTCTATATATTCCGCCATTTGAAGTAACTACACCTTTATAAACATTATCTTCAATTATAAGTTCTACTACTTCCGCCTCTTTAAGTTCTAAATTTTCTTGACTTTCTATTGTTTTTTTCATTTCTATGTGATAAGCCATTTTATCAGATTGCGCTCTCAAAGAATGTACAGCGGGACCTTTTTTAGTATTTAACGTTTTCATTTGAATTAAAGTTTTATCTGTATTTATTGCCATTTCTCCACCAAGGGCATCTATTTCTCTAACTAAATGCGCTTTTCCCGTACCACCTACAGACGGATTACAAGGCATCATTGCTACTGAATCTAAATTTATAGCAAGCATAAGAGTACGTTTTCCAAGTCTTGCGCTAGAAAGACCTGCCTCACATCCTGCATGCCCCGCACCAACTACAATTATATCGTACTCATCTAGTTCATATTTTCTCATTTTTCCTACTTTCCTAAACAAAACTTTTCAAATATTCTATTTACAACATCTTCATCTATTGTTTTACCTGTAATTTCACCCAAAGATGTATAAGCATTTAATAAATCAATTTGTATTAAATCAAGGTGCATAGAACCATCCATAGCCTTTAATGCCTCATTAATTGAGTTTTGACCATTTATCAATGACGATAAATGTCTAGAATTTGTAATAGTTTCCATACTATTAACACTTATATTTTCGTTTAAAAATATACTTTTAAACATATTTTTAAATTCATCTATTCCATGTTCATAAAGCATAGAACACTCTATAATGCTATCTTTTTCATAGATTTTTTTTATATCTTCGGTATGTATTTTACAGTTTAAATCAGTTTTATTAAGCATTACTATAGATTTTTTTTCTTTAACTAAACTTATAAAATATTTTTCGTCTTCGCTCAACTCATTTGTGGCATCTAAAACTAAAACTACAAAATCTGAATTATTAAATATTTCTTTTGACTTTTCAACACCTATTTTTTCAACCACATCATCAGTAATTCTTATACCTGCAGTGTCAATTATATTTACAGGTACACCCTCTATATTTACCCACTCTTTTATTATATCCCTTGTAGTTCCAGGAATATTAGTTACTATAGCTCTCTCTTCATTTAAAAGTCTATTCATAAAAGATGATTTTCCAACGTTTGGAGTTCCTATTATAGCCATACTAATTCCGTCACGATAAATTTTACCACTATCAAAACTTTTAATCATAACTTCAATCTTATTATTTATTAAATTTAAGTCTTTTCTTATGCTTTCATATTCTAGCGTTTCTATATCTTCGTCAGGATAATCTATAGTTACTTCTATTTTTGCTAGTAAATCAGTAAATTTTTCTAACATATAATCAATATTTCTGCCGATTGAACCGCTAAGCTGATTTAAAGCTATATCAAAGCCAGCCTTAGTTTTAGCACTAATCATATCCATTACAGCTTCTGCTTGTGATAAATCAAGCCTACCGCCCAAAAATGCTCTTTTTGTAAATTCACCTTTCTCAGCTATTATAGCTCCATTTTTTATAATAAGTTTAACAATTTCATCTAAAATAACAGCATTGCCATGACACTGAAACTCAACTACATCTTCTGTCGTATAAGAATTTGGCGCAGGAAAATAAACAGCTAAAACCTCATCATAAATTTTATCTTCACTAACTATATTTCCATATAGCATTAGTCTAGCTGTACTATTATCTAAAATTTTACCAGACCTACTTTTAAATACTAAATTAGCTATACTAACGGCATCGTTTCCACTTAACCTAATTATACCTATAGCACTTTCCACGCTTTTAGCAGTCGCAATAGAAACTATGGTTGATTTATCTATAAGTTTCATAACATTCTCCAATACAAAATTGATTTAACTTTAAAATTTAATAAAAAAAGTCCAATTACAGCAAAAACTATTATATAATGAAACTATAATCCCATTATCTAATAGTTTTGCTCACAATTTATTTTAAAAATACCACAACACTACGGTATGGCTCGTCGCCTTCACTTCTTGTCGTTACTAATCTATTCCTTTGAAGAGTAGAATGTACTATTCTTCTTTCGTAAGGATTCATAGGGTCTAATTTTACTTCTTCTTTTGTTTTTATAACTCTAGTAGCAATATTTCTTGCTAATCTTTCTAGTGAATTATCTCTCTTTTTTCTATAACCTTCAACATCAAATATAATTCTTCTAAATGAATCTTTATCCTTATTTATCATTAAAGAAAGTAGATATCTTATTGCCTCTAAAGTTTTACCATGCCTACCTATAAGCATTGATAAATCTTCGCCTTTTACATCTATTACTATATTTTCGCCAAATTCTTTAACACTTACTTCTATATCTCTTTCAATACTTTCAGACATAAGCTTTAGAAAGTCTTTAATAATCTTAATGCTTTCTTCACTATTTTCAAAAACTTTTGGCTCTCTTGAAACTACATTTTCTTTTCCTTTTACATCGCTAATAGATGAAGTATTTTCTTCTTTTAAAGTAGCTCTTACTCTTACTTCCTTTTTAGCGAATAGTCCAAAAAAACCTTTTCCTTGTTCTTCTTCAATTTCAATATCAACTTCATCAATATTTACATTCATTACTCTAAGTATTTCTTCAACTGCCTCATCAGCTGTTTTCGCAACAACTTCGTGACTTCTCATTAAATAGCCTCCTCTTCCTTGTATTTTTTACTATCTTTAATTTTCTTTATAAGCACTTGTTGGCATATTTGATATACATTTGATACGACCCAATAAATTACAAGTCCTGCTGACATACTACTAGAAAATAATAATATCATTACAGGCATAATCATTTTCATATTTTTAGTCATACTTTGAGATTGCTCGTCCATACTTGCCATAGGTGATGCTACTACAAATTGCAAATAAGTCAAAATCGCTGCAGCAATAGGCAAAAGACCAGGTATGCTTTTTGAAAAACTTAAATTTATTACATTATTCAACATATCAGGTTGTGCAAGATTTGGAACCCATAAAAATCCACTTTCTATAATTTCCTTACCTTGATTTGCAAAACTACTAAATATATATACTTCTGGCTCTTTAAGAACCGCAAAAAGCGCTATGATTATAGGTAATTGAATAAGCAGCGGTAAACAGCTTGCAAAGGGATTTGCATTGTTTTCTTTATAAAGTTCCATAGTTTTTATATTTAAAGTTTCTTTATCATTCTTGTATTTTTTTTGCAACTCTTTTAACTTCGGCTGTATCTTTGAAAGCGCTTCTTGAGATTTAAGTTGTGATAATACCAATGGTAAAAGTGCGGTTTTAACAATAATTGTCAAAATAACTATAGATAACACGTACATACCTGTCATACTATATAAATTTTTAATAATAAATCCCATTCCTTGTTTAACAGGTTCTAACATTAATTCCTCCAAACTTATTTTAGTGGGTCATAACCACCTTTGCTAAACGGGTTGCATCGAAGCAGCCTCCACAAAGTGAGATATACACCTTTGAAAGCACCGTATTTTTCTAACGCTTGCATTGCATAGTGAGAACAAGTAGGATAATACTTACACCTTCGCCCTATATGTGGCGAAATTTTATTTCTATAAAACCTAACTAAAAACAATAAAATAGTTTTCATTCTACTTCTCACTGTTTGAGTATTTTGTATTTTTTTTACTTTTTTTACTAGATATAACAGCTAAATAATGTATATTTTTTTGCATTTTTTCTTGACTTATGCCTGCAGATTTTACTCTAGCAACAAATACATAATCATAACCGTCTTGAAACTTCTCAAATTCTTTTACAATTGAATTTCTTATAAGTCTTCTTACTCTATTTCTTACAACAGCATTCCCAACTTTTTTACTAGCGGTAATTCCAATTCTTTTTGTATTATACTCATTTTTAAAAGCATATAAAACAACATAAGCACCTACATAACTTCTACCATTCTTATAAACTTTTATAAAATCTCTATTATTTTTTATAGTATTAAGTTTCATAATTATAACTTTCCTATCTATTAACCGCTATTTTAAAAAAAGACCACTTAAATGCGGCCTATCGAGAAAGTTTTTTTCTACCTTTACGTCTTCTTCTCTTTAATACGTTTCTTCCATTTGAAGACTTCATTCTCTTTCTAAATCCGTGTTCCACACTTCTTTGTTTTTTCTTAGGTTGATATGTTCTTTTCATGGTTATACCTCCTTATATAGATTTAAAATTTTATTCAAACATCTTTAATACAAAATACTTCCAAATAAAATTAACAAGCCCTAATATTATACAATTTATATAATTAAAAGTCAAGATATATATATTAAGTTTTACTCAACTTTTGATATTTTTAAAAATAAACCCATCCTATTTTAAATAAACTTTAATTTAATTTCAAGACTTTAGAGTTAATTGCATCCACTTCATATATATATTCTTTTTTATCTTTACTAAAAACTACTTTATATGTTTTTTTTGCTTTATTAAATTTTATATCCTTTACATTTACATCATCTTCGATTAAATTCACTTTTTTTAATACCAAAGAAAATGCTTCATCAGGAGTAAGTATTGATTTTTCTTCATCTTTTCCTTGATTTATTTGACCACTTTTTTTACTTCTATCTTCTCCTGTTATAGCATCTACTTCATAATTATAAATTTTTCCATTATACTTTAAAGCAACATAATAAATAGCTTTTTTCTTATCTAAAATTACACTTTCTACAACTAAATCTTTTCTAATTAATCCTGCATTTAAAAGTACAAAATCTATTATAGCATCTTTTGAAATAAAATTTTCTTGAGTATTTTTAGGATTTTTATTTTCTCCATTAGCTTTTTTGCTAAAGGACTTAATCTTACCTGTTATAGCATCTACCTCATAAGTATATTCAATTTTAGAGTTTTCTACTATTAAAGTATATATATTTTTATCCTTATTTAAAGTTGCTTTTTTTAAATCAGTTTCAGATATCTTAAAATTTTCATCTCTACATACTGACTTAAAAATTTCATCTTCACTTAAAATCTTATCATCTTCTTCTCTTTTTTCTTTTTTATAATTTAATATTTTTCCACTCTCTGCTGAAATTTCATAATAACAATCATTATTTTTATAAGCAAATTTAACTATATATTTTTTGTTTTCTTTGTCTAATTTAACACTATCTAAAATTATTTCACTTTCTTTTAATTTTTCTTGATTTAAAGCAATACTTAACGCCTCTGCTGTATCTTTAACAGAATCATCGGCATCTTCTTTGGTATTATCTTCAAGAGAGTCTTCATTTGTAATAATATCGCCATTATACGCTTCAACTTTTATAGTTTTCTTATTATTTCTATAAACAAAAGTAACCTCATAAACTAAATTACCTTTTATTAAGCCAAAGTCTATATGTTTAAGTTCAATATCAGCTTTTGAAAGTTTGAGATACTTTAAAACTGCATCAAAAGCCATATCAGTACCTATAGGCGTCTTTACATTTTCCTTTAGATTTTTAATATCTACATTTGAATTTTCACTTTCAGAAAACTCTTTAGCAATACTAATATCTAGTTTAATAGGTTTACCTGTTGTAGCACTAACTATAAAATTATAATTCTTATCTCCATAGATAAAACCAATATAATAAACAGGCTGTTTATCAAATAATGAAGCTTTTATAGAAACTCTATATATTTTTTCAAAATAAGTTTTTAAAAGTTTTAATACTCCATTTAATGCTTTTTCAGTACTGACATACTGCCTATCCTTTATCGCTTTTAAATCATTTTCGGTACTGCAATCGACATATTTCAATTTAGGCATATCTATATTATTATTGACTATAATATCATATAAGTCTTTCATATCTAATTTTAACAATGTTCTAATCGATTTTTTTGTATAACTTTTAAAAATTTCATTTACTAACATAATTTTAGAAACAGAAACTTCTTTTTCTTTTGCATCGCTTATATCTTTATCCTGTTCCGAAACAGTTGCATAACTTACTACCCCTATACCTTTTAATTTTTTAGGTATTAAAGACGCAATTTGAAAAACAACAGTTCTTTCTGTTTCTAGTAATCTTAAATTATTTTTCCCATCAACTACCTTTACAAATATTATTTCCCTGTCTTTTATCTTTTTTTGCTCAATCATTTTTCTTATTACTTCATCTATAGCTGTTTTAAGTCTTACATTTTTAAGTCTAAGTCCCTTTGCAAAATCTTTCATTTCTTCTCCGACAGTATTTACTTTAACAACTTTTAATTTTTTGTCAACTTCAAATTCAATCGAAGAACTTACATCTATACTTACCTTAAAATCAGGTTTACTCTTATACATAAGTCTTATAGATAATATTAATAGCACAAGTATTGCAATTAAAAGACCTATTGCTCCCGCTATCCTTTTATAATTCCATTTACTAACATTATTTCCCATTATTTTTCCCTAACAATATCTCTATATTCGTAACCAAATCCATAAATTCCCTAGAATCAAAATCTTTATTTGAAAGTTTTCTATTATTAATTATTTTCATATATTTAGATTTTTGATTATTTAAAAAATCTAAATATTCACCTGTATTTTTAATATTAAACCCTAATTCTAGTTCATACAAACTTAATTTTTTCTGTTTACCGCTCTTAACTTTCAAAATTTGATAATACTTATTATCTTCACGAACAACAACTTCCGAAATAATAGTAAAATCATTTCGATTTAAAATCTCTCTCAAAATTTTTTGATTAGACATAGGCTGCAAAATCATGTAATCACAACTTCTAGCTTTATCAACAGAATTCATAATAATATCAGATATAAGATGTCCGCCCATACCTGCTATTACATAAACGTCTACTTCCCCAACTTCATAAGGAACAAGTCCACTTCCCAACCTAAAAGAAAAATCATCAAAAACAAAATTTTCCCTAGCATTATTTTTAGCTAACTCAAGGGGGCCTTTATTAATATCACTAACTATTACTTTTTTTACTTTTTTTTCATTATAAAGTTTTATCGGTAAATACGCGTGGTCTGTACCTACATCTGCAAAAACATTTGTTTTTCCAACCATATCAAATATAGCTTTTAATCTTTTAGAAAGTTGCAAAATCTACTCCTCTAAAAAGTCTCTAAGCTTTTTACTTTTAGAAGGATGTTTCAATCTACGTAGCGCTTTAGCCTCAATTTGTCTTATACGCTCTCTAGTTACATCAAATCTTTTTCCAACTTCTTCTAAAGTTCTACTTCTACCATCTTCAAGACCAAATCTTAATTTTAAAACTTTTTGTTCTCTTGGAGAAAGTGTATCTAAAGCCTCTAAAAGCTGTTCTTTAAGCATAGTAGTAGCTGCAGCATCTTCAGGCGCTAAAGCATCATTATCTTTTATAAAATCTCCCAAAGTAGAATCTTCTTCTTCTCCGATAGGCGTTTCAAGCGACACAGGTTCTTGTGCAATTTTCAATATACTTCTAACCTTATCAACAGGTATATCCATTACTTCCCCTATTTCTTCCGGACTAGCCTCTCTTCCGTATTCTTGAAGCAGCTGTCTTTGAACTCTAATAAGTTTATTTATTGTTTCAACCATATGAACAGGTATCCTAATTGTTCTAGCTTGATCTGCTATAGATCTTGTAATAGCCTGCCTTATCCACCATGTTGCATAAGTAGAAAACTTGTAACCCTTTGTCCAATCAAACTTATCAACAGCTTTTATAAGTCCTAAATTTCCTTCTTGTATAAGGTCCAAAAACGGCATACCCCTACCTAAATATTTTTTAGCAATACTAACTACAAGCCTTAAGTTTGCCTCACAAAGCCTTTTTTTTGCAAATTCATCGCCTTTTTCCATAAGTTTTGCAAGTTTTATTTCTTCATCTTTTGTTAAAAGATCTACTTTGCCTATCTCTTTTAAATACATTCTAACAGGATCATCTATGCTAACATTTTTAGGTACTTCAAGATCAACCCTACTAAGGTCTACATCATAATCTTTTTCATCTTCAAGGTCTGTATCTACATCTAGTTCAAAATAATCTATATCGATTTCTACATCTAAATCGCCCGTAGTACTTATACCGTGTTCATTAAAAACATTATAAACATCTTCTGCCACAGTTTTACTTAAATAAAACTCTTTAAGCACAACACCTATTTCATCATAAGTTAAACCCGAACTATCAAAACCCTTAACAATAATTCTTCTAAACTCATCTTGTTTAGAATTTGTAAGGTCTGTCTTTTTTAAAACTTTTTTTATATCTTCCAATACATTTTCAACTCTTTTTTGTTGACCTAATTTTTTTTCACTCTTTTGCAAATTTACCCCCTTTAATCAAAAGATACTCTTTCTGCAGCAAGCAGCGTATCATATTTTTTTCTTTCACTAATAAGTTCCGTCTGCTTTTTCCGCATAGAAATTTTGTCCTCATCAGAACTAAGTAAACTTAACTTTTTAACATCTTCTGTAAGTTTTGCTATTCTAGACAAACAAAGTTCTTTTTCCCTAGATATAAGAAGAATTTGTATATCAATTTCATTTTCAATATAACTAATATTTTTTTTATACTTTTCAAGTTCGACAACTTTATCTAAATCCAATACTTCTACCGCAACATTAAAATCAAACTCATCTTTTTTATCATAATATAATTTTAAAATATACATAGCAGAATTTATATCAGAATTAACAAAATTTTGTCCTATACTGTACTTTATAAGATTAAATTTTTCTTTGCTACTCATAGATATTTCAAGTAATTTTTTTTCTATTTTATCTATGTTACGCATTTCACTTTTTTTTATTTCCGCATTTTTTAATACCTTTTTTTCATTATCCAAACTTACATTTGAAACATCTTCTTTTATCTTATTTTTACGTCCCTTTATCCTATTATATTCAGCTTTTAGAGAACCAATATTTATACCCGTATATACACTAACTTCTTGAATATATATTTCAACCTCTACATCACTTTTTAAATTAGATAAAACATTCATAGTCTTATCTACATAAAGCTTTTTATCAAAGGGCTTATTCATATCTAACCCTGATTTTAAACGCATTATTTTATACTTATATAAGTCTAAAGAATTTTCAAGTCTAGTTTTAAAATTTTCTATTCCAAATTTATCTATATATTCGTCAGGATCTTTAGCCTTTGTAAGTTCTAAAACTCTAATATCTAACTTATAACGTTCTAACATTTCAATAGACCTATCTATTGCAGTACGCCCCGCTTCATCCATATCGTAAGCAAATATAAGTTTATTAAAATTTTTACTAAGTTCATAGGCTTGACTTTCTGTAAGACTAGTGCCCATAGATGCGTAAACATTTTTAAACCCAAACTGGCACAACTTTATAACATCCATATAGCCTTCAACCAAAATGCAAAAACTACCTCTATCAAGATTATCATTTATACCTTGTCCATATAAAACTTTGGATTTTTTAAAAAAATCACTTTCTGAAGAATTTAGATATTTGGGCATCTCATCATTAATTGACCTAGCGCCAAAGCCTACAATACGCTTTCTATTATCAAATATAGGTATAATTATTCTATTTCTAAAAGTATCATAAAGTTTATCTGTTTTTTGACTTTTTTTAACTAGATTTGAAAACAAAACCTCATCATCTTTATAACCTTTACCTTTAAGATAATTATATAAATTTTGAAATCCATCAGGTGCATAACCAATACCAAACCTAATCAAACTCCATTTGTCAATATTTCTATCAGTTAAATACTCAATTGCAAAAGTATTTTTCAGCAGCATATCTCTATAAAATTTTGCAGCCTCTAAATTTAATTCATAACTTAATTTAACTCTATAATCTACCGTAAAAGAGTTTTCATCTAAAAATTTTGATATATCTATTCCATTTGTTGCAGCAAGATATTCTAAAGCATCTAAAAACTCCAAACTCTGCATTTTCATAACAAAAGTTATAGCATCACCTGACTCGTTACACCCAAAACACTTATATTTATTCCAAGATGTAGATACAGAAAAAGAAGGCGTTTTTTCCCCGTGAAAAGGACAAAGCCCCTTAAAATTAGGCCCTACAGGCTTCAACTCAATATGTGAAGATATTAAACTAACAATATCAACTCTATCTAGTATATAATCTTTAACCTCTCTTTTATATCTACCCATTGTTCATTCCTTTAATTAAAATATTTATAAACTATTATCTATATTTAATTTTCTTATTATTATATTAGCTGTTTCTTCTATAGCCTTATCCGATACATTTATAAGTTTACAATCTAAACTCTTTGCAATTTCATTTCCAAATTTTATTTCATCAATTATCCTATCCAAACTAGCATAACTAGAGCTATCATCAAGCCCAAGTTCTTTTAGCCTTTCAACTCTTATTTTCTTTAATACATTTTCATCATTTGTAAGACAAAATATTTTTTTATTATCTATTTCATAAAGTTCCTTTGGAATTTTCATTTCGGGAACCAAAGGTATATTTAAAGCCTTAATATTTCTATGTGCAAGGTACATACTTAAAGGCGTTTTTGATGTCCTAGATATTCCTATAATAACGCAATCCGCTTCATAAATGCCTTTTATATCCTTTCCGTCATCGTATTTAACGGCAAATTCTATAGCTTCAATCTTATCAAAATATTCAGCATCAAGCCTATGCTTATAGCCTGGCTTATTTATAGGCGTAGTTCCCAAAAATTTACTAAACCTTAATAGTAACGGACTCATAACATCTATATATTGAATATTTTTTGATACTGCATTATCTATTATATAGTTTCTAAGCTCATCAATAATAACAGTAAAAATTATAATGGAATTTTCGGGATCAACTTCTAAAAAAATCTTTTTTAACTTTTCAATACTCTGTACATAAGAATATTTTTTAACTTTATAATCTATATCTTTAAACTGACAAATTACAGCTTCTGTAACCTGTTCTGCAGTATCTCCCAAAGAATCCGAAATAATATGTATAGTATAATTCATAACCACCTACTTTATTCTAATTTTATACCCATTTTTTTATATAATTCACATAAATTTGCTTAATTGTCTTTTTTTTGTCTTAAATCTTTAAGAATTAACTCTATTTTATTTAAAGATATCAATATTTTACTCAACGTCGCTTGTAGGCTAGTTAGTATAATAACTATTATTATCATAAAAGTAATTACACTATAATCCATAACTCCTCCTTTTTCAAATAAAAGGGCAATCCGAAAATTGCCTTTTTACTACTTATCTAAATTTCTAATAACTCCTAAAAATATAGGAACCTTTGTATTTTTATCAAAATCATATATCATATATATAAATGGTCTATTAAAATTCACTTTTCTAACATCTAAACGTTCCAAACACGCACTTTTAAGCATTTCAACCGCAGTAACTGCAGCAGCTTTAGTACCATTTTCATCTAATTCAATATAAGTTTTATGTATTACATCATTTATAAAAACGCCCGTCTTACTTTTAAGCATCTTGCTAAAGTTAGCATTACTACCAAAAGACTTTTTCATACCCATAGAAAATAAATCTTTCTTTAAGCTAGTTTCAAATTTAAATTTAAATTTCGGTATCATTGTTTCCACATCATATTTTCGTATATTAGTTATATAATATAAAAGTTTTTTTCCGTTTAAAGTATTTAAAACATCTTGTATAGTTTTATTTTTTTTAGGTAAAAGAGCAATAAACATTTTGCCATCTCTATAAGATTTACGAATGCCTATAGCTGTATCTGTAGCTATATAACCATATTCCGTAGAACACAAAAAATCTATTTTACTCACTTTTCCATTTTCAGAATAAAATTTATCCTTTTTTATTTGATTTTTTTTGTATTGTTTTTTCCAAGCAGACTCAAATTTCAACGCATTTACTATATACATTTTTGCATTTTTATCTGCACGATTTAAAATTTTATCAATTAAACCATCTGTATTAGTTTTTACCCAATCATTTACCTTTATAACAAAATCATTATTAAATAACAAAGAAAATATATCCGCATTATAATTTTTCTTTATACTAGATTTAAAATCTTCATTTAAAACTTCATTATCTTTGCTATTAACCCATATAGAGTTTGCAATCTTTAAAGTATTATTCTTTCTTTTTTTCATCATCTCAGTATAATTTTTAAAATAACCAGAAAATAAATTGATATTTACCCCCAAAGTCTTTTCCATTTCTACTAAAGTATCCCCACTAGCACCACTTGCAGTCATTCCAAGAGCAGAATATATAGAAAGCGGAGAAATTAAAATATTTTGCTCCTTAAAATCTTTATTATTTAAATACCTTTTTGTAAGTTCTATACCAAAATCAGCCATATAAGTAGGACAATCTTTTATATATTCATTAAATCTATCGTCCTTATCATTATATTTTATTATATCAGCTTTATCTTTACTACTTTCACTATCTTTACTATTAGAAATACTATTTTTATCCTTAACCTCTTTTGGTTTGTTGGGCTTTATAACTGGCTTATTTTTACTATCAAAACATCCTGTAGTTAATCCCAAAAGCAGCATGACTACTATAAAATAATTTATTTTTTTTAGTTTCATAAATCCCCCTTTATATCAAAAATTATTTTGACATCATTCTTATCGCAATTTAAAAGTGTTATACTACCATTTTTAATTTTATATGGTTTATTTCTATTAGACCATTTAATTTTTTTTACTATATGAAGTATTATATTTATAACGCCCCCGTGAGTTACCAAAATAAAAGCATTATCGTCATTTTCCGATATTAAATTATTAAAAAATTCTCTTACCCTATAATAAAACTCTTTAGGACTTTCTCCGTTTGGATATTTTTCATCATAATTTAAAGTATTGAAATATATACCTTTATATTTTATTTCAGCATCTATATTTAAGAGACCCTTTAAATCTCCATTATTTATTTCTCTAATTTTTTCATCATAAATTATGGGGGTATCTAAACTTAAAGATATATATATATTTAGCTGTTTGACTAGCCCTTTTTATATCACTTGAAATTAACTTAACATTTTCATTTTCCAATTCTTTATGCAAATATTCTGCCACAAGTTTAGATTGATTAATGCCTTCATCAGTTAGCGGGTTACTTGAGCAGCCACCTCTGTAATTTGGTATATCTTGACCGTGCCTTACTAGATATATTTTCATAATCTAATCATACCTCTTTTATTAATCATACTGAACAATAAATCTATTATGCCGTCTTGATATTGCATAAATTCATTTTTATTTATCATCTCTTTTATTTCGTCTTTACTTGCCCACTTAATAGCCTTAACTTCAGTTTCTTGTATTTTCAAATTTTTAATATCTAAATCCTTTTTTATCATATAAATATTATGAAAACTATGTTCACTATGAATTGTAATATATGGTCTTAAATTCTCATCATTTATATCAAGACCTATCTCTTCTAAAGTTTCCCTTTTTATAGCATCTTCAATAATTTCAGAGCTTATAACTGCACCACTTGCACTAAATTCCCAATAATTCGGATAATGCTTTTTATCTTCTTTTCTTTGAGAAATAAGCATTTTATCTTCACTATTAAAGATACAAATATCAACAACTAAACGATAGCAATTTTTAGGAACTTTATCTCCTCTATACATTGTCTTTTCTAGCTTATTAAAATCTTTATCGTACAAATCCCACTTTTCCATAAATTACCTTACCTTATTTTATTTCTTTTAAATCGTGCTATAATTTCTTTATTGTTAGACTTTACATATTTTATATAACTTAAATTACCAATTAATCTAAAAGTATTTTCTGCATTTTTATTAAAATCTTGTTCTTTTACATTTTTAAAATTTCCTTTTAAAAACACAGTCAACCCATAAGGTTCAGTATTAGAATGGATTTCAACATAATCATATACATAACCTTTGGGGTATTTTTGATTAGATACTATACTTACAACTTTAGAATTATCACCTACATAAATAGTTTTATATTTTTGAGTTCCACGTTCATATTTAATAGTATTAAGTGATTTAAAATTATTAGGAAAAATTAGAAGTTCAAGTCCATTTTTTGCATTAGGATTGTTTTCTTTTACTTCATTCCAAAATATCGCCTTATATGTTAAAGACGTAAAAGTTCTAGTTCCTCCATCATCATAAGATATTGTCTTAAATGGAATTAACAAAACCATAAAAAATAATACTACGCCTATTATAATTCTTTTTTTCATACAAACCTCACTTTTTTTCTAATTTATTTACTGATTAAGATAAAACATTCAACATATAACTTTTTTTCAAGAGCAATAACTCAAAATATTATATATATATCATATGTTACATTATACTATAAATAAAAAGTCCACGCAAACAAAATTTAACATAAAACCACAGAATTTAAACCTATAATTTATTCATAAAATTATAGGTTAATTTGACAAAAGTATTAAAAAGTAGTATCATTGTACCGTAATAAAAAGATGTATATAGTACAGAGTAGGTAAGATGCGTTAAGTGTTCATAAATGGGACGTTGTTATGAAACGAAGTGATTTTTCACGCGGCTGATTACCGCTTCCGCTGTTTAATTTCGCGGATGCACTGTTATAGTGCTTTTTTTTATTCAAAATAAAAGGAGGTGTATCAGTGAAAAAATTTAAACCTTTTCACTTAGCTGTTATCGCAGCTATAGCTATTTTAATAGGAATTATAAATCCTTTGAATATGGATATAAATCAAAGAATTTTATTTTCTAGTTTAATATTTACCGTTGCCGTGTGGGCAACCGAAGCTATGCACAAAAGTATAGCTTGCATATTTTTATTAATATCATTCTTTATTTTCGGTAAAACTCCGATAGTAAAGATAGTCGGCTTTGTATGGTCTGATTTAAACTTTTTAATTATTTCAACAATTTTACTTTCAGTCGGAATAACTAAAACAGGCATAATTGATAGATTCGTAGAATATTTATTCAAAAAATATTCCGATAACATATTAAAGTTATTAGTCTTACCGTATGTATTTGGAATTATTTTAATTTTCATAATTCCACAAGCATTTGTTAGAGTTATAATGATTGGTACAATTTTTAGCACTTTATTATTAGAAAACAATGAAACTCAAAAAAGAGCTAAACAAGCGTTGATATTCAATGTATTCATTGGAGTTTCAGTTGCATATATGTTCTTTAGTAATGGAGATATTGTTTTAAACGTTGCGTCAATTAGGTTTTCAGGAGACGAAGTTAAAAATGCTTTAACTTTTGGAAACTGGTTCAAATTAATGGCAGTTCCGTCACTTGTTACTTCTATTGTAACACTTGCATTAACTTATATAGTTTTCAAAAAAGAATTAAAAGGCTTTTCGCCCGATATGATTTCAACTGAAACTGCTAAAAAAAGCGAATTATCCCCAATGAAACAAAAAGTTTCAATCTTAACTATGATTGTTGTAATTATTTTTTGGATGACCTATTCATTTCATAAAATTCCACATTCATACGTTGCAATTGCAGGTGTTATAGTGATGTTCGTAATAAAAGTTTTAGATACTAGCGATTTAAATAACAAGAATATAAATCCACATTTTCTTTTATTCTTGGTAACTATTTTTAGCATAGGTAAAGTTTTAGGGCAAAGCGGTATTACAGAAATAATATTTAACAACCTAAAAACTCTTATTCCCGAAGCGAATACAAATCAATCTTTATATCTAATCATAATCGCAATAGTTGTTATGATATTACATATGTGCATAGGTTCGTCTGTTGCGACAATGTCCGTAGTTTTACCAATAATCTTACCGCTTACACAAAGCTTTGGATTTAGACCTGAAATAATCACATTAATGACTTATTTCTTGGTAAACTTACACTTCTTATTGCCGTTCCATCAAGCAAATATTATGATAGGAACTGCAAAAGAATATTATCCTGAAAACTATATGTTTAGATTTGGTATATATATGACTTTAATTTGTCCAATTCTTTTATATGTAGTATTTTTCCCTTGGTGGCGATTATGTGGAGTTTTATAGGAGTTAATTATGAAAAATATATTTAAATATAATAATAAAGAAATTTTAAGCGGCGGAAAAACTATTCTATGTGGAATTATAAATGTTACGCCAGACTCATTTTCTGATGGTGGAAAATACTATGGAGTAGAGCTTGCAGTAAAAAGAGCAAAAGAATTAATCAATAACGGAGCAACAATGCTTGATATAGGTGGAGAATCTACAAGACCGGGCAGTACTTATGTTGAAATAGAGGAAGAAATAGCTAGAGTTTTACCTGTTATTAAAGAAATAAAAAAGTTTTCAGATATACCTATTTCAATTGATACCTGGAAGTCAGAAGTTGCCCAAAAAGCTATTGAAGCAGGTGCAGATATAGTAAACGACATTACAGGACTTTTAGGCGACGATAAAATGGCAGAAGTAATAGCAAATTCAAAAGCCGGCATAATTGTAATGTTTAACCCTGTAATTGCAAGACCTAACCACGACGGTTCAAAAATTTTCCCTAAATTTGGAAAAAATCCATTTACAGAAAAAGAAATTAAAGATTTTGAAAATATAGAAATAACGGAACTTATGAATAGATACTTTGAAAAATCGTTAGGTATTTTAAATAAATTAGGCGTTGAAAAAGAAAGAATTATGTTAGACCCCGGCATAGGATTTGGACTTACAAAAAGAGAAAATCTTATTCTTATAAATAAAATTGAAAAAATAAAAGAAATGGGATACTTCACATTTTTAGGAGTTTCAAGAAAAAGATTTGTTTGCAACATATTAGAAGAAAACAACTTCAATATAGATGCTACAACTAAGGAAGGTTTAGAAAACAGAGATGATGCCTCTGCAAAATTAACTGCAATTGCTGCAATTAAGGGTGTAGAAGTAGTCAGAGTACATACTATAAGAAAACACCTTATGGCAACTGAAATTGCAGATTCTGTTAGACTTGCAGACAAAATGGAAGATATTAATTTCAAAGCGTACAAAAAATAAAAATAAAGGAACCGTCAAACGGTTCCTTTTACTATATACAATTATAAAACTATATATTAAAGAAATATGAAAGAAAAAATGCAGGAACTTCTCTAATATACATTTTAAACTTTATAAAATCAGGGGTTTTTACATTTAATGGTTGGGCTATAAATCCAACTTTTCTTGCTAATAAAAGTGAACGAAACATATGAAAATCATTAGTAGCAACTAAAATTTTACTTTTACCAACTATATCAAAACTATTTTTAAAGTTTTCATAAGTAGTTCTACTTTTATTTTCCTCTATAATTTTATGCCTATCAACACCATTTTTTATTAAATAATTTTTCATTACAGTACTTTCGGCTTTTTCTTCATCATCACCTTTACCGCCAGAAACTACTATTTTTATATTGGGATCTATTTTCACATATTCAATAGTTTTATCGAGTCTATATTTAAGTGGACTACTCACATCATCTCCATAAACTTTTGCACCAAGCACAATTACATAATCATACTTAACATTTTCATAGTCTTTATTAGCTGTATAAATAATAAAACCTTCAACTACAATAAACAAAGCTATAAATAAACAAAACATAATTAAAATAGCTTTTTTAACCCTTTTCATATAAATATACCCAACCTTTCTTTAGATTGTATAAAATCAATATCTTAACAACTAATTATACTAAAACTAAAATATATAAACAAGTATAAACATCAATTTTACAAGTAAATATAGCTAAATAAATATAATGAATATAATAAATATAAAATAATAAAAAGTTATAATAATATAGATTATTAAATAAATTTTTCGTTTAATTATTGTTTTTAAATATATATTCCGTATCTAAAAAGCGTTTTAAAAATTTTATTTTTTTTCTTATACTATCACATTCAATAAATAAATTATAAAAAGCTTCCCAGCAAAAAACCCAAGTTCCTATAACTATACCTTCTTCAAATATTTTTTCCCACATTGCAACCCCACCTAAAACATTGCTATACGCTAAAATTGCAAAAGTTATACTAATTAAAAAATATTTTAAAGCCTTTTTTTGTTCTTCAAAATAATGTCTTTCAGTCTTTTTCAAAAGATATGTAAAATGATTATTTAATGCTTTTAAAACTTGAGTTTCTTTAATTTCACTACGCTGATTTTCTTCTAGAAGAAATACTACTCTAATTTTTTCCTTTAAAGGTATGTCTATAGATGAATCCATTATATATTCTACAAAATCTTCTTCTATATCTCTTCTTTTAAAAGGTGAAGGGTCCCAATCACTATAAATATCTTCATATTTCCTAAGTGCAACCAAAATTTTAAAAGCACCATCATCATCTTTTTGATAATTTTTATGATGATAATTTTTTTCAAAAAACATAAAATCTCCTTATTAGCTAAAATACAAATACAAAGGTACATAATATCCGAAACATTATACCATTATAATACACTCAATATCAAGTATAATGTAACTATACATTATAAAATCTCATAAAATTAAAAAAACTGACCTTTAAATTTTAACTTTTAAAAATCAGTTTTTTATTTTTTTTAAAATTATTTTTACATAGATAGACTGGCATCTATTTCTTTTAAGCTATGAAATTTTTCAAATTTTCCCGTATTTTCATTCTTAATAAAAATGTAATCATTACTTTTAGTTCCAAATTTGAAACCGTGTACTTGTTTTATAGGGAATTTAACTTCTCTTAAATTTTCTTTATAACCAATTAAAGAGTACCTATTATAATCTTTTTTATATTTTAGATAACAAAGATAGTACTTACTTTTATCTAAATTATTAACTGTATCAATAGAATAACTTTGAACAAAACGATTTTCCATTTCTTTTTTTGTAAGTTTATTAAAATGTTTATTTCTAAAATCAAATCTTTCTTTTTCTTCTTTTGTTAGACCCTCATAATAATCAGATAATTTAATCTTTCCACCACCCATAATAAAATCAATTTGTTTTTTATCAAATTTACCTTTAATAAAGCTTACAACATCTAATTTACCATAACTTTGTATCATAGTATATTTTTTAGTAATAGGATTTTTATTAGTTGAACCGTCGATAGAATTAAGTTTACAAACAGCAACTAAATCTACAAAATTAGAGTCTACAGTTATATGGTCAGAATTGGTAACGATTTTTAAATCTTCATTTTTTATATCATTTTCAATTGTTTTTTTTACTTTATTTTTAACTTCAACAGCTTTATCAAAATTTTTCTCAATTTTTGGAGAATTATTCATTATAGTATCATTTTTATTGTTGTAATAAATTCCAACGATTGAAAGACTTAAACTCAATAACAACCCAACAATTATTAATTTAGTTTTCATAAAATCCCCCTTATGAATAAAATTAAGTTCATAAACTTATAAAGAATTAATTTAAAATCACATAATATAGTATATTATGTATAAAATAATTATAATCTTATTTTGATAATTTTTCAACTAAAAAATTAAAACTTTATATTGTTGTAAGTTTGACTCCCCCCCCCGATTTAATAAACAAGTATTTTAAACACTTTCACAAACGACTAATATAAAATAATTACAAAAATATAACATATATATATATGTTATCAAGCGAATATAACCCACATTATAAATTTTATAAATAAATAACCACTGTATACTATATATAAAATTATAATATATAACTTAACCCCTTTTAAAAAGCTCTTTTATCTCTAAACCTAGAAACTATAAAAACTATTATCCCAAATGATAAAAATATCAAATTGCTCAATAATAACACTTTAAAATCAGGTGTTTTATCATTTAATAAACTTATATTAAAATCATTATAAGACACAAAAGGAATTATGTTTTTACCTATGAACTGCAAAAATTCTGGTAACATTTTAAATCTTATGCCCATATTTCCCGAAACTATCATAAATAAAAAGTATAAAATCATTGTTACTGCATAACACGCACCAAATTTCTTTATAAGACAAACTATTGAATGTGCTAATAAAAACTCCGTAAGTGATTGAATAATCAATAAAGATAACATAACTAAAAGAACATTGTAATTAGTAAATTTAAGTCCAACACTAATAGCAAAAACATAGTACATAATAAATGCAACTATTACAAATAAAAGCTGTGAAATGATTTTACTTGTAATTAATACCTTATTTGAAATTCCAAACAAATGCAATCTTTGCGGTACGCCGCTTTCATATTCTTTTGAATAATTTGCACTATGTCCTAAAAACACTCCTGCAAGCGGAATTATAGTTGATAATCCGATAAATAAACCCGATACTGCGCTATCTTGAAAATTTAACGGAACTTCCCCTTTTATACTTTTACTAATAAGCAAAAAAAGTACGCAAGGTAACACTAAAGCAAAGCCTAGAATCCAACCATTTTTAACCAAAGATTCTAATTCATATTTAATTAATGTTTTATACCTATTCATTTTTAATCCCCCTAAAAAATTCTTTCTTAGCGTTTAAAGTCATAATTTCAATATCATTGTACTTTAAAGAAAAGTCAATCTTTGCTTTAATCATAATTATAAAAAGGTAGAAAATAAAAAAAATATTGATACTGAAGAAAAAATCGAAAATAAAAAGAATATTAATACCGAAGAAAAAATCGAAAACAAAAAGAGTATTGATACCGAAGAAAAAATCGAAAACAAAAAAAGTATTGATACCGAAGAAAAAATCGAAAACAAAAAGAGTATTGATACCGAAAAAAAAATTGAAAATAAAAAAAGTAATAAAATATCTATTGCATGCGTAGAATACATATATAATATTTACGATATTAATAAAGTTGCAGCAATACACCCTTATATATTTATTGCAAAAGTATTAGATAATGGCAAATACAATAAAGAAAACACTAAATGTGATTACAATTTTCCAACTACAATTTATAAAATAAAAAATATAAAAAATATAAAAGGCAATATTGTTGAAAATAAAGAAATTCTAATATTTCAATATGGCGGAATTAATGAAAAAGGCGAAGTTTTTCTTTTTAATTCTAAAGATAAATTTCTAAAAAAAGATAAAGTTTATATACTTTTTGCAAAGTCGAATAAAATGGGTGAATTAGAAATTAGTTTACCAACATCTCATATCGAATTAAAAAGCACAAAAAACTTATTTAAACAAGATGAGTATAATAAAACTATAGGTTTTATGAAAAAAAGAGAATTTTCAAAAGAATTTGAAGAAATTAAATCAAGATCTGAAAAAGTTAGAACTAAATCTAAATATGAAATCAAATAATAAAAACCAAATTATATTTAAAATTTTATAAAAATAGGTGATAGTAAAATGATTGAAAACAATAAAAAATACTGTTTAGACTGCTTAAAAGAGCTAGACGAAATCGTTGAATATTTTATTATAGGAAATTTTTTGACATATTCTTATTATTGTACTTCTTGTTTTGGTAAACTTAATCATTTTAATAGACGCTATTTAACAAAAATAAACGACAAATATTTTTACTTTATTAGTATTGTGCTAACATTATTTTTATTTTATATTTATTTTTTTAGTAAAAGCATAGATTATATGGTTACAGCAATAATAACGCTTATAGTCGCTATAATAACACATTCAAGGAGTAGAGCGATTTCAGTAGTTGGAGTAGCTTTTTTCTCAACTTTTCCAATAAGTCCATTTGAAAAAGTTATACCGTCTAATACACTAATATTTACAATAATTTTTATTGCTTTACTTTTATTTGTGTGGCACCCAATATATTGGATGAAAAAAAATAAAGACGAAATTTTATAAAGTCGTATAAAATAATAAAAGTTACAGAGTGGCAAACTCTTATGTCTGCCTTTCTGTAACTTTTTATTTTTCAAAATATATAATAAGTTTATTTATATTTATTTTCATTAATTATTTCACTACACAAATCCAAACTATTTATTTAATAGCAAATCTTCAAAATCCCCTATCAATACTACTATCATAGATAACACAAGTAAAAAATTAAAAAAATTTTTTTACTTTACTATTTTGTTTTCTATTAACTATTATTTCACTTGTAATAACACCTATAATCATAAAGCCAAAAACAATTTTAGCAGAAGTTATTTCTATATCTTTAAAAAAAGAAATTATCATAATAACAATAAAACTAAAAGCAGATAAAGCAATACCACATTTAAGATACAAATATGTTTTATTTTTATTATCATCTATATTTCGAGTATCTTTTTTCATATTTCCGACCTATATTTTCTAACTATCTAAAATTATACTCCTTATATTTTTTATAATCAAGTACTTTTATAAAAAAGTTTTACATAAAAATAGGACGATTATTTTTCATAATCGCCCTATTCAATTTTATATTACAATTAAAAGTATCTATTTCACTCTGCTTTTACTCTTACTACCAAATCTATTTTTTGCATTTCTAGAATTCCTAGACTTATTTGCATTTCTTTTTGCAAATGGTTTATTTCCCCTTCTTGAACTTCTATTTCTTTCTTTTTCTTTATTATTTGAATGAAATGAATGGTCGTTATAATCTGCGCCATTATCATCTGAAAAATTAAGACTATCTTTAAGTAACGAAAGTGCTATTTGTTCTAATGAATAACCTTTCTCTTTAATATAATTTAAAACTGATGAATATTGAATTTCTATATTATCATCTAAATTTCTTAAAGTTTCATCAATAAAATATTGTATTTTAGCGCTATTAACTGTTTTTTGAGATGGTACTTTATCATGTTTGATATCTTTTTTCATATATTTTTGAATAGTGTTAAGCATTCTCTTATCCGATGAAGAAACAAGAGTTACAGCCTCACCGTCTGCCCCTGCTCTACCACTTCTACCAATTCTATGCACATAGCTATCTTCTTTTTCAGGTAAATCATAATTAATTACCAAATCTACATTTTTAATATCAAGTCCCCTACCTGCAATATCAGTTGCTATAAGTATATCAATATTTCCATTGTTGAACTGATTAAGCGTGCTAATTCGGTTCTCTTGTTTTAAATCTCCATGTATTCTACCCGCACTATAACCTTTTTTTCTCATTTCAAGTATCAATTCATCAACCATTCTCTTTGTGTTACAAAATATAATACATTTTTTAGGATTTTTATGGTCGAGTATTCTACCTATAACGCTCTTTTTATTTTTTCTTTTTATCGCCATATAAGATTGTTTTACATTATTTGACGCGATACTTTTAGGTTCTATTTTTACTTTCACAGGGTTATCTAAATATTTAGATGCCAATCTTTCAACATTTGGAGATATTGTAGCCGAAAACATTAAGTTTTGCGTCTTGTTTTTTATCACAGAAAATATATATTCAATTTCTTCTACAAAGCCCATTTTAAGCATTTCATCAGCTTCATCTAATATGACAGTATTAACTGTATCAAGTCTTATTGTTCTTCTTCTAATATGATCTCTAAGCCTACCTGGAGTTGCAACTATTATCTGTTTTTTCTTTTTTAATTCTTTAATTTGTTTGTCTATTCTTTCGCCACCAAAAATCGCTATTACGCTTATAGTTTGATTAAACTTCAATAGTTTTTTAAACTCTTTAGATACTTGAACAGCTAATTCTCTTGTCGGGCACATAACTAATACTTGTTCTTTATTAAGCTCTTCATCTATCATTTCTATAGTAGGTATAGCAAAGGCTGCCGTCTTTCCTGTACCCGTTTGTGATTGAGCAATTAAATCTCTACCCTCTTTTATAGAAAGTATAGTTTCATCTTGAATAGGTGTTGTTTCGCTAAACCCCAATTCTTCTATCGCTCTTAATATTTCTTCATTACTTGTTAATTCTTTAAATTTCATTGACCCTTCTTTCATTTTATATTAAATCTAATATAGACTAAATTTAGTTAAGTTAAACTTAACCAACTTGCATTACAACAAATATATATAATCTATATTTTAGACGTTTATAAATATAAAAATCCCGATAAATGTTATAACTCTGCCAAATTTTATAATTTAAAAATATAAACTATTAAATTAGCTTTTATAACATTCTAAATACAAATTACTATACTATTACTTTATTTACTAAAGTTTTAAAACTAAATATAGAGTAGTAAGGCAACATAGTACCTAATACTACTCTATATAAATCATTAAATTCTATTAAAACTCAAATTATTTGAGAAATAAACTATTTAATTACTTAATTATTTTAGCAACAGCTCCTGCTCCAACTGTTCTACCACCCTCACGGATTGAGAAGTTTTGTCCTTCTTCTACTGCGATTGGTGCTATTAGTTCGATTTCCATTTCAATGTTGTCGCCAGGCATACACATTTCTACGCCT
>PDWI01002917.1_pt1 | contig 27180 bp, 22 predicted proteins | sample 1430891 | NCBI WGS metagenome assembly PDWI01 (sample SAMN01162508, study PRJNA174530) | Oral metagenome, whole genome shotgun sequencing project. | biome: Marine environment; feature: Marine mammal; material: Swab sample of the gingival sulcus; isolation source: swab sample of gingival sulcus... | reverse complement strand
CCGGTTTAATCTCCAGGGACGACACAACTGATTCAGTTAACGATTTTGCTAAAATTCGTTTCTGTTCTATTGATCTACCTTTTGCTATTTTAATACTTATGATTGGCATATTTCATTCCATATTTTGATTGTTCAATGCACTTGATCGTGCACAGAACGGGGAGCTGAGGGGCCGGGCGTTTTGACCCAAAAAGCTCCGATAAAAATCAAAATTTTCTTGAACTACAGGCCTTTCAAAACGCCGCGCAGTACGCCCGGTCCCTCTCAAGCGTTTGGTTCGGCATATCTACCGATTAATATGAAAAAGAGAATTGTGTTTTTCCCGTGTTGTATTATTTCTTTTTTCTTATAATTCTCGTACCTGCCAAGCCAACAATTCCGGAACCAAGCAACCAAAATGCGCTGCTAACTGGGACTTGCGACACTGTTATACGCAATCTTTGAGACTGTCCAACGGTATTTCCCATACTAGTATAAGTATTCAAATTACCATCTACTGCATTCATTACTGTATCTTCATCAGCATTGTTACCGAGTGCCAAATAGCTACTTATAGAATTAGCATATTGGCTTGACCCTTCAGTAAAATTGAATTCTACTTTGCTTAAATTAAAACCGCCTCCAAAAGGAAGTTCTAAATCGAACACCGCTTCCACTGAAACAAACTCACCGTCTATATTAAAAGAGCCATCAGCATCAGAATAATAAACATCAAACAATTCTGCACCTGTACTTGACCCGATAAAATCATAGTTTGCGCCTGAAATTGAAAGAGCTCCGGTTCGTCTTGTAGTTAATTCACTACTGTTAACGGCAAATGTATGAGCATTAATACCAGCTGTTACTTCCCAAAAAGTAATAGATGATAAATTGGGCATATCTCTTATCGCCCCTGCGGAACCTTCAAGTGAATAGCCCAAGATGATGAATACTGTGAACATAAAAATTACAACGATGAGTTCACCGGCGAGTGTAACGAGTCCGGTGAAACGACTTGTTAGACAAAATTATCCTTATTGAGGAATACAAGGCTCCTCTTCACAAATGTTAATCTCGATTGTTACATGAGATAATTCGTCAAAATTATTAAGTAAACCTTTATAATGTTCAACTGGTTTTGGATAATGTGTAACTATTGATATAATTGCGGCATAATCATAGGAACCAACTTTCCAAATATGGCAGTCAGATATTTTATTATCTGAATCATTTTCAATGGTATTTTGAATTTTATTTTTATAATCTCGGTTAATGCTTGTGTCCAATAATATAGGGCTTGTTTGTACGAGCAATCCATAAGCCCACTTTATGATTATAACAGCACCGATAATGCCCATAATAGGGTCAAGCCAATTCCATCCAATGTATTTCCCCGCAAGTAACGCCAAAATTGCTAATAATGATGTCATTGCATCAGCTAATACATGGAAATAAGCAGCTTGTAAATTATGGTCATGGTGATGATGCTCTTCGTGATGAGAGTGAAGATGATGGTCTTCTTTCAGAAGAAATGCACTTACTATATTGATAATTAACCCAATACATGCGACCAGTATTGATTCGTTAAAATGAATTGATTGTGGAGATATTAACCTTTGAAGTGATTCGATTGACATTATGAAAGCAACGACAGCCAATGCTATGGCACTTGTAAAACCACCAAGGATATTTACTTTGCCTGTTCCAAAAGTATAATTTGGATTATTTTTATGTTTATCGGCATAATGGTAAGTAAATATGGCAATAATGAACGCTGCCACATGTGTTCCCATGTGCCAGCCATCTGCTAGCAGTGCCATTGAGCCATAAATACTCCCTGCAACAATTTCTACTGCCATAGTTATTGCAGTAATAAAAAGAACTATTTGAGTCCTCCTTTCTCCCTCTTTGTTTATTACATGGTAATTGTGGCTATGTTGCCATTTGTTCAATGTATAGATGTGCATTTATTTACCCTATTATGCTTTGAAAATTGTCCATATTCCTATTCCAACGAATCCGAGTCCTGCGATATATTGGAGATGTTTTTCACTTATATATTGTGAAAATAAACCGCCGACAAGTACGCCAATACCGGATGCAACGATTGAGTTTTATCACCAAGCTCAGCAATAAAGATTGAAATAAAAACTGTGGATAGTACTTTGTAGTCCAATTTGTTCTAATCTCCTTTCTGAAAAGTCTAACAGTTGTATATATGGAAAATTTTCCATTATATTGCCTTATAGAATGGAAAACTTTCTACGTATCGATATATTTAAGCTCAAAACAAGGAAAAAATATCTTGATTTTTCCATGTTTTTTCTGTAACACTTGTTACCATGGAAAGCAAGAAAAAATTCAGGCCAGATCCCAATTTGAAATTAATGGATCAAGTTCGCCAGGTTTTAAGGTATTATCATTATGCCTATCGGACTGAACAAACGTACTGTGACTGGATTGTCCGATACATTAAATTTTTTAATAGCCAAAAACATCCCAAGGATATGGGTAAACGAGAAATTGAAACGTTTCTCAGTCATCTTGCGACCAAAGAAAACGTGGCGGCATCTACACAGCGGCAGGCTTTAAATGCAATTATATTTCTTTACAAACGGGTTTTAGACATACCTGTTGAAGAATCAATTGAACATACACGTTCTAAAAGACATCAGAGCCCTCCGATTGTTATGACTAAAAGTGAAGTACAGCGTGTCATACAAAACATGAAAGGTACCCATCTGACTATGGCCAAACTCCTATATGGAAGCGGGCTTCGTTTAATGGAATGTATTCGATTGAGGGTTCAGGATCTGGATTTTGAAAAAAATATCATTTATGTAAGAGCTGGAAAGGGTAATAAGGATCGAACGACTTTATTTCCCCAATCAATTCAGTCTGAATTAAAAAATCAAATTGATTTGATTAAACGTATTCATGAACAAGATCTTGATCTCGGATATGGTGCCGTTTATTTGCCCAATGCCCTTGCTCGAAAATATAAAAATGCAGCAAAAGATTTCCGGTGGCAGTACGTTTTTCCGTCAAAAAAATTAAGCACTGATCCGAGAAGCGGTGCCATTAGACGACATCATGTGTTGGAATCCGGTTTGCAAAAAGCTGTAAAATCAGCAGTGAACCGTGCACAGATTACAAAACGAGTATCCTCACATACATTCAGACATTCATTTGCAACGCATTTACTGGAGGATGGCGTGAATATAAGGGTGGTCCAAGAACTTATGGGCCATGCAGATGTTAAAACAACAGAAATTTATACACATGTTATGGAAAAAAATATTTCCGCAACGGTGAGTCCCTTAGATAGATTAGAATAATCACTGTGCCGACCAGCCACACGGCGAAGGTCTGCACAGCGATTCAATTTAAAGATTAGAAAGCTTCTTATCTGTTTATAACCTTAAAACCCTGTTTCTCCAAAAAATAACCTTTTACCCTTTAATAGCCGGACTATTCGCATAAAATTTGGGAGAATTGGGGCCATTTTCATGGGATTTCAGCGGATTCATCAATTATCAAACAGGTGCTTTAGCCCATGGGCAAATTTATGTTCACCAGCCATGAATTATGATACACAAGGGGCTATGAAAACAATAAACAAAAAGAATGTTATTCTTGCCTCGGGTTCACCGCGTAGAAAAGCGCTTATGACCCAGGCAGGTATACAGTTCAAAATTCATGTGGCTGGTATTGACGAATCTGAAGTTGATCCGGGCATGGCCCCCCAAGATTATGTCTGTTTATTGTCTGAACTCAAGGCCCAAGCTGTGGCATCATATTATCCAGATGCCTGGACTATTGGGGCTGACACCATTGTGGCGCTTGATAATACGATTCTCGGTAAACCTGCCGATCACCAGCAGGCCGTAACCATGTTAAGCCGGCTGAGCAACACAGAACACAGTGTCTTTACCGCCTTTACCATCCTGAAACCGGACGCGGATGACAGGGTTACCCGGGTTGTAAAGACCCAGGTGCGGTTTAAAGCGTTGTCCACGGATGAAATCAACTGGTACGCAGACACCGGCGAACCCTATGACAAAGCCGGAGGTTACGGGATACAGGGGATTGGGGCCTTTCTGGTTAAAGAGATATCCGGATCCTATACCAACGTTGTTGGCCTGCCCGTGTGTGAACTCATTGAGGCCCTGACATCTTTGGGGGTAATCCGTTTCAAGGGAGCAAAATAACAATGCAGATTCAATCCAATATAAAAAAAATTCATGATGACATAGGTGATGCCGCACAAAAAAGCGGACGGGATGGATCCCGTGTGACCCTCATCGCAGTGAGCAAAAAAAAGCCCCCTGAAATGATCCAGCAGGCCATTGAAGCCGGACACCGGGATTTTGGGGAAAATTATATCCAGGAAGCCATGGAAAAAATTGATCTTCTTGGCAGAGAATCAGCGACTTGGCACTTTATCGGTCATCTTCAATCCAACAAGGCCAAATTTGCGGTAAAATATTTTGACCTGATTCATACTGTGGATACGGTTAAACTTGCCAGGGAGATCCACCGCCAGGCCCAGAAAATCGGAAAAATACAGGAAATTTTACTTCAGGTAAATATTGCCCGGGAAACGACCAAGTCTGGTGCTGAAGAAAACGAAATCGTTGATCTTGCAAAACAGATCTGCCGGTTTGATCATCTGCATGTGTCAGGATTGATGTGCATGCCGCCTTTTTTCGATGATGCTGAAGATACAAGAGTTTATTTTAAAAGACTTAAACAGATCAGTAAAGAAATTGAAGCGCTCAATCTTCCCAATACAGCCATGACCCATTTATCCATGGGTATGAGCAATGATTTTATCGTGGCTGTTGAAGAAGGGGCAACCTTAGTGCGCGTGGGTACAGCCATTTTCGGAGAAAGAGTATGAAAATTCTTCTGCATGCCTGCTGCGGACCCTGCACCATCTATCCCCTTGAGGTGTTAAGAGATATGGGCATGGAGGTTATGGGATTTTTTTACCGGCATAATATTCATCCTTTCACCGAATGTATGAAGCGTGAAGAAACATTGCGTGATTATGCGGATCAGATGAATCTGAAAATGATCTGGCAAAAGGGGTATGAGCTTGAAGAATTTTTGCGTGCCGTGACCTTCAGGGAAAAAAACAGGTGCAGGTACTGCTACCACGCACGTCTGAAAGCCAGTGCCCTGGTTGCCAAAAAAGGAAAATTTGATGGGTTTTCCACAACCCTGCTCTATTCAAAATTCCAGAATAGTGCCCTGATCACGGAAATCGGCCAGGGTTTGGCAAAACAATATGGCCTTAAATTCATTTACCAGGACTTTCATAAAGGCTGGAAACAGGGCATAGAGACCTCAAAAGACCTGGGCATGTACCGCCAGCAGTATTGTGGCTGTATTTACAGCGAAAAAGACCGATATTATAAACATTGATTGGCTCTTACCCTGGGGATCGGGGTCCGTTGGCTTTGCGCTTTTTAATCTGGTTGTAAAGGGAGACAAGTTTACGGTCTGTCTCGTTCAGGCGGTCGGCAAGCACGGTGAAAAGATGCGTTGCCACATCAGGATATTTTTCTATAATCTCATTCAACTTATCTCCCGGAAACCGTTTAACCTTGGCCCGGCCCTTTGAAATAATGGACGCAGACCGCGGCGTACCGGTTATGGCGGCCATTTCCCCGAAATACTCTCCGGGCTGGGTAATCTCTGCAATCATTTTACCGCCCTTGACCACATAGACAGAACCTTGAACAAGCTTGAAAAAATCAATATCCGTGTTTCCTTCACGGATAATCACATCCTTGTCCTCGTATTGTTCAATATCCGGGTTCACCAGATAGGCCGGCAGGGCCTCTTTTGAGATAACGGTTTTTCTTAACACTTCCTCCAGGGATGTCTCTGCTGATTTCACCTTCACAAGGCCTGCATCCCGAAGGGTGATCATTCCTTCGGAGATAGCCACCTTGCGCAGCTGGTCTTCGGGCACTTCGGCAGAGATCGCTTTGCCCACCTCATCGGTCACTTCCATCAGTTCATATAACCCAACCCTGCCCTTGTATCCGGTACCATTGCAGTGAGGGCAGCCTTTGGGGCCGTATATGGTCAAATCCGGAATTTCACTCTTGTCAAAGCCGTACAATTCCAGATCTTCAGGATTATGACCGGTCACAACCTGCTTGCACTCCGGACAAAGCCTGCGTCCAAGACGCTGGGACAACACCATGGTAACGGATGAGGCAAGCATATAGGGCGGAATACCAATATCCACAAGCCTGCCAATGGTGGACGGACAATCATTGGTATGCAGGGTGGCAAACACAAGATGACCCGTCATAGCCGCTTTGATGGCGATCTCAGCCGTGTCAATATCGCGGATCTCGCCCACCATGATAATATCCGGATCCTGCCGGAGAAAGGCTTTCAGGGCTGCGGCAAAGGTCATGCCGACATCTTCTCTTACAGGTACCTGGTTAATACCTTTAAAGTTAAATTCCACAGGATCTTCAGCGGTCAGGATCTTGATATCATCCTTGTTCAGACGGTTGAGAACGGAATATAAGGTGGTGGTTTTTCCCGAACCTGTGGGTCCTGTAACCAGAAGCAGACCATAGGGTCTGGAGATACAGCGTTTGAGCATCTCAAAGGTACCGGGTTCAAAGCCTAAGCGAGTCAAATCAATGCTTAACGCACTCTGATCCAGGATACGCATAACAATGCTCTCGCCAAACAGGGTGGGCAGCGTGGATACACGGAAGTCCACGGATTTTTTCTTACCCAGCCGGAGTTTGATTCGACCGTCCTGAGGAATTCTGCGCTCGGCAATATCCAGGGAAGCCAGAATTTTTATCCGCGAAAGCACGGCATTTTTAATTGACAGCGGCAGGTTCATGGCTTTGTACATACCGCCATCCAGGCGGTAGCGCACCTGGAAAGATTTTTCAAAGGGTTCAATGTGTATATCTGACACGCCGTCTTTGATTGCTTTGGTTAAGATGCCGTTTACCAGTTTGATGATGGGGGCATCCGACGCCATGAATTCATCCTGGCCGGCATCTGTATCCACGGCAGCCACCTCAAGCTCCTCGGCAGCCTCGGCAACCAGGGAACCGAAATCCTCAACCGAAGTGACCGGTTCCTCCTCTTCTGCCTCGTCCTCAAAATGAAGGAAACTTTTATACTCTTCATCGGAAATTTTATAAAAATCACGATACGCCTGGATGATATCATTTTCAGTGGCAACAAAAGTCTGGATGTTTTTTCCTGTTTTTTTGGCAAGATTTGCCACCACATCGGTATCCGTGGGTTCCGCCATACAGACCTGTAGATCATCCCCGGCCAGTTTCAAGGGAAAAACCAGACTGTTTTTGGCTTCATTATAGGGCAAAAGCTTCAGAGCCTTGGCATCCGGCTTGATTTCAGATAACGCGATGACTTTATAATTGTATAATCGCCCGAGCACCTTGACGATGGTGTCCGGATCAATATAGCCTTTCTGGAGCAAAATACCCGACAGCCGCTCGTTGGTCTTTTTCTGTACCGCAAGGGCCTCGTTGAGCATAATGGAGGTAATCTGTCCTTCTTTGGAAAGGATTTCACCAATTTTAACCTTGCCGGCACCAGACTGATCTTTGATGGTAGATTTAAGGCTGGAGCCGGATTTTAATGCAGTGTTTCCGGCCATAAGATATCCTGAAAATTATATGAGTGTTATGATTTTTTATGATTTCCGGCGACCCGGATGCCACCGGCCAAAACCAGAAGAAAGCCTAGAAAATAGGAACAGAACTCTACAATTCCGATCTTATTTTTAAAAAACGCAATGGTTTCAAGTTGGGGGATCACCTGGGGCACCCTTATGAAAACCGCGATACCCACAACGATCAAAATAATACCATAAAAAAATGTAAGCTTTTGTTTATCCATCTTACTTCCCACCTTCAAGGCCGGATAATTTCCGGTCAAATTTCTCTTTTATTTTGTCTGCCCTCTCAGATATTTCCGTAAAGGTGTCAAACAAGGTTTCAATGTCGGATTCCAGTTTAGCATGTTCTTTGGATAAAGTGGCAATTTTTAATCCATCCTGATCCTGGGATGCATCAAGCAATTCCTGGTTCACCCGGGCCATCTTGGCTTCCTTAGCCTCTATCTCATCTTCAAGTTTGTTTATTTTCTTATTTATGGGTGTTAACTGCTTTGACCTTTGGGCCACAATCTCTGATCTTTTCTTACGCAGTTTTTTTTGGGGAAGCGGTGAGCTTTTTTGGGGCTTGACAGGGATCGGTTCTTCATCCTCCCATCCCTGTTTTTCAAGAAACTCCTGATAGGTGCCCTCAAATATTTCAATGCCGCCGGCGGTAAATATGACCAGGCGGTTGGCCAGGGCATACAGAAACATCTCATTATGGGTCACAAGGACCACGGCGCCTTCAAAGGCATTTAAAGCCGCCACAAAGGCATCACCGGCCTCAATATCAAGATGGTTGGACGGCTCATCCAAAAGCAGAAGATTCAAAGGCCGGATCAGCAGTTTTCCAAGCATGACCCGGGCTTTTTCTCCACCAGACAGCACACTGATCTTTTTTAACGCCGCATCCTGTTCAAACATCATGGCACCGCAGATGTTCCTGGCGGCCTGGCGATCTGTTTCAGGATAGGCATGCAGGATCTCTTCTTCCACAGTGAATTGCGGATTTAAGCTCTGGATATTGGTCTGCTCAAAATAGCCGGTTTCCACACCTGGATTGGGTTTCACCCACCCTGCATCGGCAGTTATATTCTGGCTGATCAGTTTAAGCAATGTGGTTTTCCCTTTGCCGTTTTTGCCGATTACCGCCACACGGTCACCGGGGTATACGGTCAAGGAAAAATTTTGGATCAAGGGATTGCCCTTTTCATACCCAAAACTCAAATCCTGGGCCGTCAGCACCTGTTTGCCGGCAAAAGGCAGGTAGTTAAAGGAAAAATCCAGATTTTTAAGTTCTACCAGCTTGTTCTTTGTTTCAAGCTTGGCCAGGGTCTTGACCCTGGACTGCACCATGTTGGCCAGTCTTGCCTTGGCCCGGAACCGGGTGATGAACAGTTCAATCTCTTTTCTGCGCTTCTCCTCATTTACCCGGGTTTTTTCATATATCTCCTCGTCCTGGGCCACCTGGAGATAATACTTGGCCGTGTCACCTTGTATCTTTTTCATCTTTCGGCGGTGAATCCCCACAACATGGGTCACCACATTATCCATAAATCCCCGGTCATGGGTCACCAGAAGCATCTCCCTTGGCCAGGAAACAAGAAACCCTGTAATCCAGCGGATGGATGTAATGTCCAGATAGTTGGTGGGCTCGTCAAGGATTAATAGATCAGGTTCGGATACCAATACCTTGGCAAGGTTTAAACGCACCTGAAACCCGCCGGAAAACTGCATGGGATCCTTTTGCATCTCCTGTTCTGAGAATCCCAGACCTGACAGGATTTTTTCAGCTTTCCAGAAATGATCCCGCGCATGGTCAGGAAGGCCAAGCATGGCCTCTTCAAGCACAGTGGGTTTACTGAATTTTATATGCTGGGAAAGTACACCGACCCGGTATCCGCTGGGCATAATCACCTGCCCTTCATCGGGGTGATCCATGCCTGCGATGATATTTAACAGCGTGGTTTTACCATGGCCGTTTCTTCCCACCAGGCCCACCCGTTCTCCGGAATTGATCTGCATACCGGTATTTTCAAGCAAAACCTGATCTGCGAATCCTTTGGTTATGGATTCTATATTCAGCATTTATTTCTCCTGTTTGCTGTGCCTGCCAGTTGGCCAACAATATTATCATTGAAGCAGTAATTTATAAACATTAGATTTTATTTCCTTGATTTTTCCAAAGCTTTAATAGTAAACGTTAATATTTGGCAGGCTTTACTAAAAAAATCAACATGCTTTAACCATATAAACGGTGATTTAAAATGACCAAATACATCTATGAGTTCGGCCCTGATAAAACAGATGGAGATGCAAGTCAGAAAAACCTTTTGGGCGGAAAAGGTGCCAACCTAGCCGAAATGGCAAAGTTGAAGTTGCCTGTTCCGCCAGGTTTTACCATATCAACGGAATGCTGTAATCACTATTTTGATTTAAACGGACGTTTCCCTGATACCCTTGAGGGCGAAATTCTCAAAGCCATGGCCAATATTGAATCCCAGACCGGCATGGTTTTTGGTGATCCGGAAAATCCATTGCTTGTATCCTGCCGCTCCGGCGCAAGAAGCTCAATGCCCGGCATGATGGAGACCATTTTAAATGTGGGTCTGTGCACAGCAACGATTCCAGGGCTGATCAAAAAAACCAATAATGAATGGTTTGTTTATGATGCTTACCGCCGGCTGATCATGATGTATTCAGATGTGGTTATGGAAAAAGCCGAACAGATCACTCCAGGGGACGGCATGGGGATCCGCCTGAATCTGGAAATGATGATGAACAACCTGAAAAATGACAAAGGCTATGACAATGACACGGATATTTGCGTCGAAGATTTAAAGGCCCTTTGCGAACTGTTTAAGAAAAAAATCCGGGAGGATCTGGGTGCCGATTTCCCTGATGATCCCAAAGAACAGCTCATGGGGTCCATCGGTGCTGTATTTAAAAGCTGGAACGGAAAACGGGCCGTCTCCTACCGCCGCATTGAACATATTCCAGATAGCTGGGGCACGGCCGTCAATGTCCAGACCATGGTTTTCGGTAATATGGGCGAGACCTCCGCTACAGGTGTTGCCTTTACCAGGGATCCAGCCACAGGGCATAATAAATTCTATGGTGAATGGCTGGTCAATGCCCAGGGTGAGGATGTGGTGGCAGGCACCAGAACCCCCAATCCATTGAACAACGACACCCAAAATGCCCAGAATAAACACCTGCCCTCCCTGGAAGAATCCATGCCCGCGCTGTACAAGCAGCTGTTTGATATCCGCAATCTTTTAGAAGCCCATTATAAGGACATGCAGGACATTGAATTCACCATCCAGGAAGGCAGGCTGTACATGCTCCAGTGCCGGGTGGGTAAACGCACCGCAACCGCTGCCCTGAACATGGCCATGGACATGCTGGAGGAAGGTACCATTGATGAAAAAACCATGGTATGCCGCCTTGATCCGAAAATTCTGGATGACTTGCTTCATCCCATTGTTGATCCGGAAGCGGAACAAACCGCCGTAAAAGTGGCAGAAGGTCTGCCGGCAGGACCCGGCGGTGCATGGGGACAGATTGTGTTTACGGCTGACGATGCAGTGCAATGGGCCAAATCAAATAAAAAGGTCATTCTGGTCCGCGAAGAGACCAATCCCGAAGATATTGAAGGCATGCGGGCTGCCGCAGCCATTCTCACAGCAAGGGGCGGCATGACCTCCCATGCGGCCCTGGTGGCAAGGGGATGGGGCAAATGTTGTATTGTTGGTGCAGGCGCCCTTAAAATCAACTTTGAAACCAAAGAACTTCGTGTGGGAACCAGGGTGTTCAAGGAAGGGGATACCTTCACCCTTAACGGTACCAAAGGGATTGTATACCAAGATCAACTCAAGATGAAGAACGCATCGGAAAATGTCAGGTTCAAGGCATTCATGGATATTGCGGATAAATACCGGACCATGCAGGTTCGCACCAATGCGGACACCCCGGAAGATGCCATGACAGCCCTTGATTTTGGGGCCCAGGGGATTGGACTTTTCAGAACAGAGCATATGTTTTACGGTGCGGATTCCGATAAAGCCCTTTTCCTTTTGCGCAGAATGATATTAAGCAAAACCTGCGAAGAAAGAGAAGCTGCCCTTGAAGAACTGTTCCCCTTTGTCAAGGAAGAAATCAAGGCCACCCTGGAGGTGATGGACAATCTGCCCGTGACCCTTCGCCTGCTGGATCCCCCCCTGCATGAATTTGTGCCCCAGTCACGGGAAAATCAGCAGGAGATCGCCGATGCCCTGCACATTGATATAGAAGAAGTGTTCAAGCGCAGCGAGAAGTTGCTGGAATCCAATCCCATGATCGGGCACAGGGGAGTCAGACTTGGCATCACCTATCCTGAAATCTGTCACATGCAGGTGAAAGCCATATTTGAAGCAAGTGCAGAACTGATCAAAGCGGGCAAACATCCCATCCCTGAAATTATGGTGCCTGTCACCTGCAATGAAAAAGAGCTGGCCTTTGTCCAGGAGATCGTTACCCAGTGCCATGATCAGGTGCTTAAAGCTTACGAAATAGACGCCCTGCCCTATTTGTACGGCACCATGATCGAGATCCCAAGGGCTGCGTTGATTGCAGATAAAATGGCCGAATATGCCCAGTTTTTCTCCTTTGGCACCAATGACCTGACCCAGATGAGCTTTGGATTCTCAAGGGATGATATCGGCGCTTTTATGAACGACTACATTGACAATGCCATTCTCAGTTCAGACCCCTTTGAGACCCTGGACCAGGAGGCTGTGGGGGGGCTGGTGACAACAGCCGTGGAACGTGGCCGCAAGACCCGTCCCGACATCAAGCTGGGCATCTGCGGAGAGCACGGCGGGGATCCCGAATCCGTTGTCTTCTGCCATAAAACGGGACTGAACTATGTATCGTGTTCACCCTACCGGGTACCCATTGCCCGGCTTGCTGCGGCCCAGGCTGCCATTATGTATCCTGACTGCCCATAGGTAACGATCATGAACAAAGGCCCAAGGTCAAAATTAAAGTGGAACATATGATGAATCTACACCACTGGTGGCTGGCCATCCGGCCCAAAACCCTTTTAGCTGGGGTTTGCCCAGTTGTTGTAGGCGCAGCCTGCGCTGTGTCTGAGCACAGGTTTTCAGCACTGATGTTTGCAGCAGCCCTGGCAGGGGCGTTATTGATCCAGATCTCCGTGAATCTGGCCAATGATTATTTTGATTTTCTGCACCACATTGACACCCCGGACCGGAAAGGTCCCAAGCGTATGACCCAAAGCGGCCTGATCCCCCCTGAAACGGTTCGAAACGCATTCATACTGACCATGTTGGCGGCCTTAGGCTTAGGTCTCTTTCTGACGATCCAGGAGGGCGCTGTGATCCTGTATATTGCTATCGCCTCTGTTTTAGGGGTTGTCTGTTACAGTGCAGGCCCCTTTCCCATTGCGTCCAACGGCCTTGGCGAACTGTTTGTATTTATTTTTTTCGGACCGGTGGCAGTGCTGGGCACCTATTATCTTATGGCCGGATGCGTAACACCCGCGGCCTTCATTGCATCTGTTCCCGTGGGCCTTTTGGTCACAGCCATTATCGTGGTCAACAATCTGCGGGATATCGCAACAGATGCCCAAGCGGGCAAGAAAACCCTGGCCGTAATTTTAGGCCCTTGGCGGACCAAGGTGGAATTTGTATTTCTGGTCCTTTTCTCTTTTTTGATGCCCTGTCTGATGTTTGCCTCGGGCCGCTGGTCCTGGGGCATTTTACTGCCCCTGGCAGTATTCTGGAAATCCTATCCCGTATTTAAAACCATCTTTGAACAGGATGGAGAAATTCTTAACCAGGCCCTTGCAGACACCGCAAAGCTTGCGTTTATGTTCAGTGTCCTTTTTGCCATTGGACTCATGCTTGGATAACAGGCAGTGCCCGGATTATACGGCATCCTCCCTATATTTGCATTCATTCTTCTTGTACCCGGGCTTAGGTTCTGATACGTTATACCGTTCCATATTAACTGGTGTCAGGGAAAGCCTGATACGTTTATTGAAAGGATAGATAAATGATAAAAAAAATTGCGTTAATGATGAGTGGTTTAATGGTATTTGGATGCCTGTGCCTGACACCTGCCGGTGCAAAAGATGTTTACATCAACGGTATTGATTTTGGTTTCCCGCCCTTTGGGTATGTGGACAAAGCCGGCAATCCGGCAGGTTTTGATGTGGAGTGCGCCAACTGGATCGCCAAGGAGATGGGGTTTAAAGTCAAACACCAGCCCATGGACTGGGACGGCATCATCCCGGCCCTGAATGCCAAAAAAATCGACTTTATCGCATCCGGCATGAGTGCCACCGAAGCCAGGAAAAAGGTGGTCAACTTCACCATGCCTTACTATGAAATCAGCCAGGTGCTTGTGGTGCTGAAAGACCAGACAGATGATTTCAGCACCCTGTTGACCACGGGCAAAAAAATTGGCGTCCAACGCGGCACCACCACGGTAAAAGTCCTCAAGGAAATGGTTGCCACAGGAAAATATAAATTTGAACTTGTGGCGTATGACTCATCGGACCTGAGTATGGAAGACCTTAAAATCGGACGGATTGCCGGTTCGGCCATGGACTCCTCCATTGCCTATGAACTCAGCAAAGGCGGGGCTTACAAAACAGCCGGTACGTTTGATGCGCCCACTGAAACCTATGGCTATGCTGTACGCAAGGGGGATGACACGCTTTTGAATCTGCTCAACCAAGGGTTGAAAAAGCTGATGGCAGATCCCCAGTGGCAGGTGCTTAAAGACAAATACGACATACCTTAATAGCCAATATCAGGAACCGGGTTTTCCACAGGCTGTCGCCCCGGTTCCCTTTCCAGCCCCGGACATAACATGCTCAATTTTTTAACTCCAATAACCGACTCCCTGCCCTATATATTTTCAGGAATTTGGATCACAATGCTTCTCATTACCGGGGCCATGGGGTTAGGCCTTGTGATCGGGATCCCCTTTGCCGTGATCCGGGTGTACGGCCATCCCTTTGCCCGGCGCTGTGTGAGGCTCTATGTCTGGTTTTTCAGAGGCGTGCCTGTTCTTGTGCTCTTCTATCTGTTTTACTTTGGGTTTCTGACCTGGCTGGATCAGGTGCCAATGTTGGATTTTCTGCCCTTTGGCAATGCTTTTTTTGCAGCCATCCTGGTTTTAGGCATGATCACCGGCGCATATCAGACCCAGATATTCAAAGGGGCAATTCTGGCGTTGCCCCCAGGCCAGCTTAAGGCGGCGCGCTCCCTTGGCATGAATGATATTTCCGCCATCACATCCATTATTCTGCCCCAGGCCCTGCGGTTTTCCATTCCAGCCTGGTCCAATGAATACTCTATTGTTTTAAAGGATTCGGCCCTTGCCTATGTGATCGGTGTGGCGGAACTGATGTCCAGAACCCGGTCCGTGGCAGCCATCACCCATAAGCCCCTGCCCTTTACCCTGTTTGCCGGACTGATCTTTCTTATTCTGACCTGGGCCGGCGTTAAGGGACTAAAGCTGCTGGAGCAGAAGGTGCGGATCCAGGGATACACCCAATGATGTTTGAAAGGGGTAAACAGATATGACACAACCCATTGTCCTTGAAGCCCTGGGGCTTGTCAAGGAACTTGGCGGCAATACTGTCCTGGACCATGTGGATCTGACCCTTGCCAAAGGGGATATAAAGGTGCTTATTGGTCCGTCCGGGTCAGGCAAATCCACATTACTGCAATGCTTAAATCTTTTGCATATCCCCGAACAGGGCCAACTGTTTTTGGATGGCACACGGGTCAATTTTAAAAAGAAAGCCGATCTGTACCAGTTGCGCCAGAAAGTGGGGATGATCTTCCAGGACTTTAATCTGTTTGACCATCTGTCTGCCCGGCAAAATGTTGCCATTGCACTGAGAAAAGTAAAAAAACAATCAAAAAAATGGGCTGACAACAGGGCGTGTGAGGAGCTTTTCCGGGTGGGACTGGCCGATAAGATGGACCTTTATCCGGCCCAGCTGTCCGGAGGGCAGAAACAGCGGGTCTCCATTGCCAGGGCCCTGGCCATGGACCCGGAAGTGCTGCTTTTGGATGAACCCACATCAGCCCTGGACCCGGAACTGATCAGTGAGGTGCTGGTAGTGATCCGGGATCTGGCCAAAGCGGGTATGACCATGCTCATGGCCACCCACCAGATCAGCTTTTCCGCAGGCCTTGCCCATGAATTCGTGTTCATGGAAAACGGCAAGATTGCCGAACAGGGGGCACCGGCTGCGCTTCTGGCCCAAAACAGCGGATCACGAACCCAGGATTTTTGCAGCAAAATTTCAGAACTGACCGGAGCTGAAGCGTGAACGACTTTTTCCCCTTTATCATCCAAAAGGTTATCCCCGGCCTGAACACAGGTCTTTGGGTAAGCATCCAGCTTATTGTGCCTTCGTCCCTGCTGGGTCTTGTGATCGGTGTGATCACCGGCACATTAAGGGTTTACGGGCCCTGGCCGGTAAAAAAGCTGTGTGAATGTTATGTGGCTTTGTTCCGGGGCACGCCGCTGGTGGTTCAGCTCTATTTCTGGTACTTTGCCCTGCCCTACACAAGTTTCTGGGGGGTGCGCATTGTCATGTCCGCTGTAACCTGCGCCATTGTGGGCTTTTCTCTTTGCTCCGGGGCCTATCACTCCGAATACATCCGGGGCGGCCTTCTCTCCATTAAGACAGGCCAGCTTAAAGCAGCTCAGGCCCTGGGCATGACCCCATTTACCTCGGTGAAGAACATTGTTCTGCCCCAGGCATTCAGGTATAGTTTTACCGGATGCTGCAATGAGATCATCTACCTGATCAAATACTCATCCCTTGCCTCCATCATTACCATCAATGAAATGACCGGTATTGGCCGGGGTATTGCCAAATCCACATTCAGGAACGTTGAAACCTTTTTGGTGGTCGGCGGATACTATCTGATCATCGTCACCCTTGCCGCTCTTCTACTTAACTTTTTGGAAAAGCGCATGGAAATTCCGGGTTTTGACCGTAAGGCCCGGAGATAAGACCCATGGGTGATTTTATTTTAATCATGGGCCTAACCTGCTGATACGAGTCTGCTATGCCCCACACCAATCCCAACCGCAACCGGTTTAGATTCTGTCCTTCTTGCGGCAGTAACAGCCTTAATCCAGACAGCGTAAAATCATTTGAATGCCGGAAATGCGGATTTGGTTTCTTTCTTAACTGTGCGGCAGCAGCCATGGCCATCATTCTCGACAATCAAAACAGAATTCTGGCTACCGTGCGTGCAAAAGCCCCCGGTAAAGGCTTCCTTGATCTTCCGGGCGGATTTGCTGAACCGGGAGAAAGTATTGACCATGGCTTGATCAGGGAGGTAAAGGAAGAACTGAACCTGGATATCTTTGACCTTGAATTTTTCTGTTCCTTTGCCAACACCTATCCTTATAATGATGTGGTATATCCCATTACCGATATGGCGTTCACTTGCAAGGTCAGGGATTTCTCGTTAATTACCCCCATGGATGATGTGGCCGGCTTCAAGTTTATCCCGGTCCATGATCTTGACACCGGCATGTTCGGCATGGACTCGGCACGAAAGGTACTGGAAAAATATAAGAGCCTGTTTGATAATTGATGAATCGGCTGCAATCCCATGAAAATGACCCCAATTCCCCCAAATTTTATGTCAATAGTCCGGCTATTAACATAAAATTTATGAAAATGGGTTCTCATTTTCACAAGATTTCGCTTCGATCCCCTAATTATCAAACAGGCGCTAAAAAAATTCATTTTTAGAATGGCCGTAACCCAGGGAACGTATTGCGTATTTAGTTAATTTGTGGTTTAAACAATCCATGAAAAAAAGATATTATCGCTCAGGAAAGAAACCTTCTGAATCCAGATCAGCACATGGGATGCATTACCCCGAGCTCACTGCCGGGGCGGATAAAACATTAAAAAAAATATTTCGTCAAATCGGTGTTCCCGAAAAACAGCCATTCGCACCGGACCCGTTTCAGCTTAACGCCATTGAGGCCATCAACACATCAGATTGTCTTGTTACCGCCCCCACAGGTGCCGGAAAAACCTGGATTGCGGAGCAGGCAGCCGAACAGATATTGAAAAACCACGGCAAAGTATGGTTTGCCACCCCGTTAAAGGCTCTTACCAACTCCATCCATGCCGGTTTTTCAAAAATATTCGGCAAGGAAAATGTGGGCATTCTCACCGGTGACATCAAAGAGAACGCCAACGCAGACATCATCATCGGCACCACGGAAATTTTAAGAAATCAGCTCTATGATGCCATGTACACGGGTGAGAACCTGAAATGCGATCTGATTATCCTGGATGAAGCCCACTACCTTGGCGATGCCGAACGCGGCGTGGTCTGGGAGGAGATCATGATCTACCTGCCTGTACGCATCCCGCTGCTTTTATTATCCGCGACCATCGGCAATCCGGATCAGATTGCAGGCTGGCTGTCCACCATCCGGGGCAAGGTGTGTAAAGTGGTGGCAAATACCCAACGGCCTGTGCCCCTGTTTCCGCTTTTTTTTCATCCCTCGGGCACCCTTTATCCGCTGCTGGAAAAAACGGGGAAAAACGGAACCCGAACCCGTCTTTATAAAAAAGTCTATAAATTTAACCAGTCAGGCAAACGTCTGATGCTGGCCCCGCCGGGCAAACTGCCCAGGTTTTCAGATATCCTCAAGGTGCTTTCCCACTTTGATCTGCTGCCGGCCATCTTTTTTTTAAAATCCCGGGCAGAATGCGACCGGGCCATAAAATTATGCGACGGCAGTCTACTCAAGCATGCACCTGAAAAAAAACAGGCACTCAAGGAGCGGCTTGTACAACTCACGGCAGACAATCCCCATTTATCCGCCCATCCCCAGCGGACCTGCCTGGAGGAAACCGCCACAGCGGCGCATCATTCAGGGCACTTGCCCGCCTGGAAGGTGGTGGTGGAAACATTAATGGCCGAAGGGCTATTGGATGCCATGTTTGCCACCTCCACGGTGGCCGCCGGCGTGAATTTTCCGGCCCGGTCCGTTGTTATTCTTAATTCCGACCGGTTCAATGGTCGGGACTTTCTGTCATTGACGCCCAGTGAATTCCAGCAGATGGCAGGCCGTGCCGGACGACGCGGCATGGACAACATCGGCTTTGCCACAGTGCTGCCGGGCAAGTACATGGATCTCTCCCTGGTGGGCAAACTGGTCAATGCCCCGCCTTTAAATGTGGACTCCCAGATCAAAATTGATTTTTCCATGGTGCTCAATCTTCTGTTATCCAACACCCCGGAACAGGTGCGCACCCTGTTAGAGAAATCCTTTGCCTCCTATCTCCTTGCCACTGGTGCAAAAGCGGGAAAAAGCGGCAGAAAAGCCAGAAAAAAATTCGGCATCGACATGGAATATTTATGGCTGGATTTCACGCAGCACATGGACTTCTTGATCCAGGAAGGCTTTGTTACGCCTCAAGGAACAAGGCCCTGCGCTCTGACCGAAGATGGCATCTGGGCCTCAAAGCTGCGCATTGATTCGCCGCTGCTTGTGGCCCAGAGCCTCCGGGACCAGCTGTTACCCGAACACGATCCTGCGCTTTTGGCAGCCATGATGGCGGCATTTGTCAATGAAAAGGAGTTCAAGGATGATATGCTGTTCACTACGGCCCTTTCCAAACGGCTTAAGGATGCGTTTCTGGTGCTGCGCCGGGGATTGAAACCCTTTGCCGTAAAAATGCTGCAGGCAGGATTTCCCGCGCCCAACCTGTTTATCCAGCCGGCGTCCCTGGTGTATGCCTGGGCCCACGACACCCCTTGGGATGAGCTCATGCGCAAGTGGGATTTTGCCGAAGGGGATTGCGCCAGGCTGATCCTGAGAACTTCCGAGAACTTACGCCAGATGACCCATCTGCATCAGGATTTCCCTGTTTTTGCCAAAACTGCGGCACAAGCCATTGACATGATACGCAAAGCGCCTGTGGTCACAGAATTTTAAAGAAGACTGGCCTTAATCATCTTGGGGGGAGCACCCCAACCTGCACGGTGAACCCAATGAAAATCAAAGCCGGAATAGAATCCAGGAGGTCATATGTCCGAAGATACCAAAAAAGTGATTTACTCAATGATCAATGTGAGCAAATTCCATGGCACCCGCCAGGTGCTCAAAGATATTTCCCTGTCCTATTTTTACGGGGCAAAAATTGGTGTGCTGGGCCTTAACGGCTCAGGCAAATCAACACTGTTAAAAATCATGGCAGGGGTGGATACCCAATTTGTGGGTGAAACCATTTTATCCAAGGGCTTTACCGTGGGATTCCTTGAGCAGGAACCGTTGGTGGACTCGGATAAAACCGTACGGGAAGTGGTGGAAGAAGGGGTTCAGGAGACCGTAGACCTTTTAAACGAATACGAAAAAATTTCCGAAGCCTTTGCAGACCCCATGTCCGATGATGAAATGGACGCGCTTTTGGAAAAACAGGGAAAGTTGCAGGAAAAACTTGACCATATTGATGCCTGGGATCTGGATGCCCGGCTTAAAATGGCCATGGATGCCCTTCGCTGTCCGCCCGAAGAGACCCCTGTCAGTGTGATCTCCGGCGGTGAAAAACGCCGGGTGGCCCTGTGCCGACTGCTGCTGCAAAAACCCGACATTCTGCTTTTGGACGAGCCCACCAACCATCTTGACGCGGAATCCGTGGCCTGGCTGGAACAGCATTTAAGCCGGTTTGAAGGCACGGTCATTGCCGTCACCCATGACCGCTATTTCCTGGACAATGTGGCAGGCTGGATTCTGGAACTGGACAGGGGCGAAGGGATCCCCTGGAAAGGCAACTACTCTTCCTGGCTGGAACAGAAACAGCAGCGCCTGGCAAAGGAAGAAAAAAGTGAGAGTAAACGCCGCCGGACACTGGCCCGGGAGCTTGAGTGGATCAACATGTCACCCAAGGGCCGGCGATCCAAATCCAAGGCCAGAATCAGCGCCTACGAAGCCCTGCTTAACAAGGACAGCAAACAGCAAGAACAGCAAATGGAGATCTTTATTCCGCCGGGACCACGGTTGGGTTCAAAGGTTGTTGTGGCCCAACATGTGGCCAAATCCTTTGGAGACAAACTGCTGGTGGAAGATATGGAATTTGTGCTTCCGCCTGGCGCCATCGTCGGGGTGGTGGGCCCTAACGGTGCTGGCAAGACCACGCTGTTTAACATGATAACCGGGAAGGAAACACCCGATGCCGGCACCATTGAAATCGGCGACAGCGTGCGCCTGGCCTATGTGGACCAGGAACGGGATACCCTGGATCCGGAAAAGACCATTTATGAAGTGATCTCCGGCGGAAGCGATACCCTGGTCCTGGCAGACAGGGAAATCAATGCCCGGGCCTATGTGGGTAAATTTAACTTCTCCGGATCAGACCAGCAGAAAAAGGTGAAAGAGATCTCAGGTGGCGAGCGCAACCGGGTCCACATGGCCACCATGCTGCAAAAACAGGCCAATCTCTTACTTTTGGACGAACCCACCAATGACCTGGATGTCAATACCATGCGGGCATTGGAAGACGCCCTTGAAAGCTTTGCAGGGTGTGCTGTGATCATCAGCCATGACCGGTGGTTCCTGGACCGCATCGCCACCCACATCCTGGCCTTTGAAGGCAACAGCCAGACCCTGTTCTTTGAAGGGTCTTATTCAGATTACGAAAAGGATCGCAAAAAACGGCTGGGTATCAAGGAAAACCAGCCCACAAGAATTAAATACCGCCAGTTGACCCGGTAAGGCCCATGGTCAGAATTAAATCTGCCACAGCTGTGCCGGTTTTTAAGTATTCATCAAGGCACGCCAAGTGATGGGGAGCCCTATCCTGTTTAGAAGTTTTTCAGTTCTTGTATTCCTTGCAATTCGTTCACCACCTGGCGAACATCTGCGATACATCACCTGCCTTTGGGGTTTGTTGATTCACAATTACAATTTCCGTATTTCTTTTCACCTCCCATTCATCATCGCCCAAGGGGTCGTCAAAATCTTCGGTAATATGGGTAACCGTATTTTTATGGGTCAAATCAAACATTGATCGTAGGGCTCTTTTTAAACGGTAATAGCACATGTCCAAAACATTGCGGAAAACGTATAGCGAATCAAAATAATCAGGAAATTAATGCCAGAACTACGCGGCGATCACCAACCTCCTACCTTTGTACAGCCCGGGCCGGACAGTGAGCTGTGGCCACCGGAGACTGGTGTGATGTTGATCCGGGTGCGGATTCTTTCTTTCAGTGCAGATAGATGGGAGATGATTCCGATCAGCTTGCCCTCCTGCTGCAGGCCGGACAAGGTTTCCAATGCAGTCTCCAGAGCGTCTTCATCCAAGGTGCCAAAGCCTTCATCCAGAAACAGGGAATCCACCCGTACTTTCCGGCTGGCCATTTTCGACAACCCCAATGCCAGCGTCAGGCTGACGATAAAGCTTTCACCGCCGGACAGGTTTCTGGTCGACCGGATTTCACCGGCCTGATAGTTATCGATAACGTTCAGTGCCAGCGGCTGGTGTTCATCACGGATCAGCAGATAGCGGTCAGTCATTTTTTCCAGCTGCCGGTTGGCGTGGGAAACCATCAACTCAAAGGTCAGTCCCTGAGCAAAATTCCGATACTTTTTCCCATCGGCTGAACCGATCAGTCCATGCAGCTTTTCCCAGCGTTGGCACTCTTTTTTCTGAGCCTTGATGGCGGACTGCTTTTCCTTTATCCGCTCTTTGGCTGCCGTATTTTCATTCAGCTTGTGTTTGAGACCGGCAAGGGCATCACGCAACTCTTTCAGCGCATCTTCAACTTCTTTGAACTGCGGTTCCAGCTCCTTAAGCGTCTTGTCCGTGAGTTTTCTGGCGATCTGCGTGGTCAGACGCGTCTGTCGGTCTTTTTGTTTCGCTTTGAGCGCTGTCCCTGCATTATCCAGCGCCTTGGCCCGGGAGGATAAGGATTCCTGCTCTTCGTGTGACAGTCTGGCTTTGAGGAAGGATTTCTCATCTGCAAAACCTGCCGGAATCAGCGCCGCTGAAAAGCCGGTTTCCGCTTTTTTCAGTTCAGGTGCTCTCTGCTCAATGCGCTTTTTCAGGGCGTCAACATGGGTCTTTGCCGTTGTCAGTTTCTGCTGTAGCTCGGTGTTCAGGTCTCGGGCCTTCTTCTCAGCCTTCTCTGCGGCGGCAATCGCTTTGTTCAGTCGGCCTTCTTCTTCATCAGGCTTTTTGTCGCCGTACAATTGCTTTCGCTCTTGAGTTCCATCGGCCAGCTTCTTTTTCAGCTGTTCCAGGTTTCTCTGTTTTTCAACCAGAGCCTTGACCTGCGTATCAATCACGGCATCCAGACGTTTCACCTCGCTGTCCATGGTGGTAATCTGTTTTTCGATGCCGGTCTTTTGTTTTACCTGTTCCTGCCATGCCTTCAGCCTTGATTTGAGGGATTTGCGCAGTAACTCAACCTCTGATTCCGGTATTTCAGTAATGCCAAGTGGCTGGAGTTTCCCGGAAACTGCCAGTGTGAGTTGTTCAAAGCCGGTCTGAAGCTTTGTAAGGAGATCTTTCAATTCAGCGAGCGTTTTTTCAGCGGCCTTCTTGTCATTGGCCGCTTCGGTTTCCAGGTTCTTGCTTTTATTCAGGCGGTTGCGGGCAGCGGTTTCCGCCTGTTCCAGTTTTTTGATGGCAGCTTCTTGTTCGTCAGCCTTGTTGATCAGTTTGGTCAGCGATTCTATCTTTTGTTCGATCTCATCGGGAACAGGAACATTACCCTCAGCAAAGGGGTGCCCGGTGGCGCCACAGAGTGGACAGGGTTTGCCATCTTCCAGTTTGCCCCGATGGTCTTCAAGCTCCTGGATTTTCCTGATAAAAGCCATTTCACGAAAAAGGGTTTCCTTCTCGGTGCGATATTCCCGGAGCAGTTTGTCGCCCAGTAATTGGCTCAGCGCATCCTTTTCTTGCTGAAGATTTTCCGCAACTGACGCCAGGGCCTGTTTTTTTAGAAAACACTGCCTGCAAGCTTTCTTGAATTTTTTTGCGGCATCTGCCAGGGCCGTATCGGCTTTTTTGAGATCGGTTTCTGTCTGTGTGATCTCCTGTTGTCTGGTGAGCAGGTTGTCGAACTGTTCTTCTATCCCGGCCAGTCCACTGATCAACCATTCATCCCGCGCATTCTCTTTGAGGTACAGCGCTGCAGCTTCCAGTGTTTTCTCTGCGGCAGTCCGTTTTTCCTGTTCCCTGACCCGCACCTGCTTGTCGGTCTCAATCTTTGCGGCTTCCCTGGTACAGGCATCAGCGCCGTCTGATACAGCCTTTGTCTGTTCCGCAATCTTTTGGTCAAGCGACCTGATTTTCTGAATCAGCGGGACGGCAGTTTTGAGATCCTCTTTGGATTTGAGGGTGATTTGTTCGGCAGCCTTAAGCCTCTCAGCTTGTGTGTTTGCCGATGTTTCAAGTTCTGGAAGTGCGGCTTTATCCGTTTTCAGGGACGCCTGATCCTCAGCCTGTTGCTTACGGAGGGATGTGAGCGTTGCGTATGTTCCGTCCAGTGATGTGGCTTTAATGGCCTGTTCCAGTTTAGCCCGTTCCGGTTTGAACGCTTCGGTATCAGCCTTCAGCCTGGCGGCTTCATCTGTGAGACTGAAGAGCTCCTTTTTCAGGTCTTCAATGCGGGTCAGCCATGTGATGGCCTTGTCGGTTTCGGTTAATTTACCGGCAAGCTCACGCTCCTGTTTCTGCTTGGCCGCAAGGTCATCCTGAATCTCCTTTTCCTGCTCCGGCTCCAGAATCACGATGCCTGATGTTTCAGCGTTCAGGATGTTCAGCTTTTCCCGCTCGTCACGTTGACGTTCATGGACCCGGCGTGAAATTTCCGAATAGATTTCGGTGCCGGAGATCTGCTCAAGGATCTTGGATTTCTGCTCAACGTCAGCTTTCAGGAAGGTATCAAACCCGCCTTGTGCCAGCAAAATGGAGCGAGTAAAACGGTCAAAGTCCATCCCGGTTTTTTCTTCAATGACCGCTCCGACAAGACTCTTCTTGGTTTCGATGAGCTTGCCCGTGGCATCGTCCGCAATCTGGTGCGCCTGATCCTGCAGATTACCTTCAGCCTTTTTCCGCGCCCGGCGCTGTTCCCAGTGGCAACGGAACCGCCCCGCCTGGGATTCAAACAACACCTCGGCATAGCATTCGCCGGTCTGACCAGACATTATCTCATTCCCGCTCCTGGTGATTTTTCCAAGGCGGGGCGTGGCGCCATAGAGGGCAAGACAGATCGCATCAAGAATCGTTGATTTCCCCGCACCGGTTGGACCGGTCAGGGCAAAGATGCCGCTGGATACATATTCGGGATCGGTGAAATTGATGATCCATTCGCCATATAGGGAGTTCAGATTCTTAAATCGCAGTTCAAGGACCTTCATGATTTTTCAACTCCGATTTTTGATTTTTGATTCTGCTGCGAAATCTTGATTGAAGAAACAAATATAGCCGTCAGTTCATCGGCTTCTTTGCGTAACGCTTGTACCTGTCCTTCGGGCAAAAGATCTCTTTCAATAATCAGCCCAAGCCAGAAACACGTTCAAATTTTCTGTCGATCCCCTAATTATCAAACACGCTCTAAACTCCTTTTCCATAACTCAGCATTCCTCAATCAAAAATCAAAATTCATTCACATCGTCTTCATGGAGAGACTTGATTATTTCGTTGTAGGAGACCGTCAGCTCCTCCCGGTCTTCATCCGGCACCTTGAAGGCATCCAGACAGCGGGTGAAAACATCTCCGGCATCCAGATCATCAAGGGTTTCATCTTCCGAGACCTTACTGATCACCCGGTCCATGACACGCCGGTTCTTAATCCGCCGGATCTCCATGGCAGAGTCAGCCATTGCGTCATCAAGCATCTCCCGCAGGTTGCCGATGATATCGCTGCCAGTATACTCAATTTCAAGCCAAGCAGCGCTTTTTTCCTTTTTGAGTTCCTCCAGCCTAGCATGGATATCATCCAGCGATCCGACAATGCGGACCAGTTCCTGAAAACAGGGTACAGGCAGCTCCTGGATATTTGGCGTGGTGCCGTTGAACGCTATGCGTACCACCTTTTTTTCCTGAGTCGCTTCGCCATACCCCATGGGAATCGGCGAACCACAGTAGCGGATGTGCGCCGCGCTGCCCACCGCCTGGGGAACATGGAGATGCCCAAGGGCCAGATAATCGATTGAGGAAGGGAAGACCTCTTTACCCACATGGGCCAGCGATCCCACGTAAAGCTCCCGGACACCATCTCCATCAACGGTCTTACCTCCTGCCGTGAACAGGTGCCCCATGGCAACGATGGGAATGTCATCATGTCCGGCGCTTTTAAATTCGGCGCGTTTCTGTTCGGCAATGGCGCAAACATTTGCGTAATGGTTTTTCAGTCCTTCAACGAGCTTGGCGTTTTTATCATCAATGGTTTCTCCCGGCTCGACCCTGCGGATGTCCTTATCGCGTAAATAAGGCACAGCACAGACAATGGCCTCCGGCTTATCACCTGCGTGAAGAACAAATACCTCGTCCGCCAAGGCTTCGGTCATTGAGCCGACCACATACACATTCAAGGCACGCAGCAGCGCCTTGGGGGCATTCAGAAATGAGGGGGAATCATGGTTCCCGGCAATGAGCACAACATGACGGCAGCAGGATGCCGCCACGCGGCAGAGGAAACGATAATAGAGCCCCTGCGCCCGGTTGCTGGGTGTGCTGGTATCGAACAGATCACCGGCAACCAGCAAGGCATCGACCTTTTCATCTTCAATGGTCTGAACCAGCCAGTCCAGAAACGCAGTAAACTCCTCATAGCGTTTCCGTCCATAAAGGGAGCGGCCTAAATGCCAGTCTGATGTGTGGAGGATGTTCATAGGCTATTGCCTCGCATATCTATAATTTCCCTCATATGCCAACTCTTCCTTCAAATTAAACGTACTTCCCTGAAAAATCCTCAAATGAATTTGTGACGGTGAACTCAACCTCTTTGCCCAGAGCTTTGAAGTGCTCCCTGCCACATGCGATCTTGGCTTTTTCGGTCGGACGGAGCGCATCTGTGAATAAGGTGCTTTTGGTCTCAACAACAAAGTAAAGTTTCTCTTTGCCATCCACCTCAATCAGTACCGCCCAATCGGGGTTGTAGGTACCCAGTGGCGTGTCTATTTTGAACCAGTCCGGGAGCTTGGCATAGAGCTTAATGTCATCACTTCGTTCAAAGGCAGTAGCAAACTCCAACTCTACATCGGAATCATAGACTACATGGTCAAAGACCGATTTCCGGCTTTCAACCATGTTTTTTTGCAGATAGCCAAACAGCTCGTTGTCGTTGAAGAGTTCCTGGGCGTAAAAGTGGTTATCACCGATCTTGTGATACTTAATCCCGTCCACCACAAAGAGACGCATCTGGTGCTGGATGATGGTCGATACCTGCTCAATGAATTTCTGCGGATTGTTCTTGAATGATTCCAGACGGCCGCTG